>ERZ778513.24-NODE-24-length-141514-cov-18.356881_pt1 | contig 141514 bp, 109 predicted proteins | sample MGYA00510345_ERZ778513 | MGnify/ENA primary metagenome ERZ778513 (study PRJEB29527, sample SAMN07138966) | mouse gut metagenome | material: feces | host: mouse | place: China:Nanjing | collected 2016-01-25 ... | reverse complement strand
CACAGCCTATCTTGGGCTTGAAAAATCAAGCCATTAACTGAATATCCCTAATTTAACACCGATATATTAAGACACAACAAAAGCCGTGAGAAGTGCTGTAAATACATCTCACGGCCTTTATTGTTTATTGCTGGATAGTTAACGCTTTCGGGGCTTGTGCGGCCTTATGGGGGCTTTTATATACGTTAATAGGATTGCTATTGCGTCCGCTTCATCATTGCTGGATATTTCACCATATCCTAACCGCTGGAGTGCTATCTGTGTGTCACTCTTTGTTGCATAGCTTGAACGGCATAAATAACGCTTGTGTTGGCTTGGCTCTATGAAATTGACGGCAATGTTATGTTGCTCTGCTACGGCTAATAATACGCCCCTCATTTCGCCTAACCGCCAAAAGGCTTTAGGGCGTGATGTGTCTAAATAGATGTCCTCAGCTACGATTTCCGTTACATTGTAGCTGGATATGATTTCAGTTAGCTGGCTGGTGAACTTGGTTAACTTTCGGCCTATTGTCTTGCTGTTGAAATTCCACACACCACTACTGACTAATGAGCCATTGTGCCATATAGCCCACCCACATTTTGTTGCTGTGTCAAGTGCTAATATTGTTCTATTCATTCTTTTTCACACTTTTGCCTATGATAAAATTGAGTATCTCTTTGGCTGGCACTGATTGAGGCGTTTTTTTACGGCCAGTCTTTAATGTGCATTGCTGATTATTTGCTTTTGATATTAACGCCATATAGACTACCTCGTTAAACCTATATTCAGCACACGCACCGAAATTGTTTGAAACTTGCTCTATAATGCCTAATGTGCATAGTCTATCAATTGAAGTTACTAAAGTATTTGGCGAACACTTACACAGGGTTGCAATATAATTCTGTTGCAATGTGATTATTGGCTCTGTGTTCATTTTTTTGGCTTTACGCACTCTCTCTCTAATTTTCAAGATTATTTGTAGTAGAACATAATCATTTGCCGATAAGAGCGAGATTAATATGATGTCGTTCATTTTAATGAGTGGTATGTTGCTATCATTTAGTAGTAACATTTCGTGATTTTTCGCGCTTCCGTATAGGGTGATGTTACTACTAAATGATAGACTATATAATCTACCTTAATAAATTAAGGTAGTGTTATATCATTCATTAAGTAACCGTGAAATTTTATAGTGGTTAAACTTGTATCTCCAGCCATGTTTGCGTGATGTCATTTCACGGGTCATATAGCCGTCATCGCAAAGTAGTTTCAAATACTTGTTTGCTGTGATGTAGCTAACTGATTTCAATTCTTTGGCAATTTCACGGCTCGGCACTTGGAATGTATATCCAAACGCTTCAATTAGAGATTTTGCAAACTCTTTCACTCTTTTGTTTTCTGTCTGTGTCATATCAATTTGAATTAGTGTTTTGTTAACAATAGCGAGATATGAGTTAGAGAGTTTACATTTATCTATAACTTATCTAACCATAATGGCTTTTGGCTAACATTCATAGTTACCGTGCTTTTGCAACTGCTTTCAACGCTGGATTGCTCCAGCTGGCTAAATATCAAAAGTGAAAGTGTTGATTTTCGTTTTCTGCTGTTTTTGCTGTAATTTCGGCGCAATTTTTCCAGCGGAACAAAATGAGATTGAGAAAAAACAGCCCGACAATATACACAGATACCGCACCCGACACCATACCCACCCACTTATTTATTTTTATTTTTACTGATAATATACTGTTACTTAATGATATAACGTGATATTTTCAAAATTTCAACCCCTCACTTTTTAATGTTCGTATTTGTCATTAGTCATTAAAAAAATACCGAAATGTTGTGTAATTTGTTGAATTTCACTTTTGTAGCTGATAAAAAGAAATAAATAAAAGATTTTATAACTTTAACCCCCTTAAAATTTTGCTGTTGCTTGCTGGATATTTCAAAATTTTGCTCTACCTTTGCAACATCAAAACTGAAACAACCAGCGCACTTTGACACCAATTATTAACTCTATTTGTTGAGTACAATGTTGAGTTGATAAATAGCCAATCTTTCAAAGGTGTTGAAATTCAATAGTTTTATAAGATATTAATTCGGGGCTTCTCACCCCGACTGTTTAAACAGTCAGTCGCCTGTAAGAATGTCTCTTGCGGGCGATTGTTGTATTTTGTACATAAATTAAAATCGAATGCCACATTTTTTTTGTTCAAGGATTTTTAAATGCAGCCGGCAGGGAGAGTCATGCAGCATATCACGCTGAAACACGATATGTTAAATTTATCGATTTATTTGCATAATTGTAAATAAATCGATAAATTTGTCACATTATTACATATTTTGCAACCATGATTATATCTTTTTAATACCATTTTTTTTATTTACATTTCTAATATCAAGAGAAAATGAAAAAGTTTTCCCGCTTGCTGCTGGGGACGGCTGTGGCAATGTCTGCGCTGTCGGCCAATGCGGCAACCTTTGTCGGAGACCGTACGGATTTCCGCGACGAGACAATCTATTTTACCATGACGACGCGTTTCTATGACGGCGATCCGACCAACAACACCTATTGCTGGGACGGAGTGCTCAACGTCAACGACCCCGAGTGGCGCGGCGATTTCAAAGGTCTTATCGACAAACTCGACTACATCAAGGCTCTCGGTTTCACAGCCGTGTGGATAACACCTGTCGTAGAAAACGGCTCCGGTCTCGACTATCACGGCTATCACGCCATGGATTTCTCGAAAGTCGACCACCGCTATGTTGCCAAGAGCGCTACTGACGCCGACGCCGATGTGGCTTTCCAGACACTTATCGACGAAGTGCACAAGCGCGACATGAAACTCATTCTCGACATCGTGCTCCAGCACACCGGCAACTTCGGCGAAAACTATCTCTGCAAGATGTTTGAGAAAGATTATACACAGGATCTCGGCGACATCAACGCTTCGATGAAAGTAGTGCCCCAGAGCGAAGGTGGCATGCTTCCGGCAGATTACCCCGACATGCAGCCTGCCGCCCAGTACGGCACGCGTCTGTCGATGATGAAAAACTCCGATTTCACCAACCGTGACATCCACAACTACTGGCATCACAAGGCATGGTTTGACTGGGATGACCCCTCTCGCTGGTGGGGACAGATTGCAGGCGACTGCGTTGACCTCAACACAGAGCACCCCGGCGTAAGCTCATATATCGTCGATTGCTACTCACGCTTCATCAAGATGGGTGTCGACGGTTTCCGTATCGACACCGCCGGACATATTCCACGTCTCTCATTCAACAAGAACTTCCTCCCGCAGCTCATGGAAGCCGCCGAGTCTTCGGAAGCGAAAGCAAAGCGCGGCAACACGCCTTTCTTCATGTTCGGTGAAGTTTGCGCCCGCTCGATGGAAGTGATCTATCGCGGCGAGAACTATAACTGCTCCCCCTGTTATTACACCTGGAAAGAGTCGAAAGACTATGCTTGGGACTACGACCCGGCGTCATGGGACTCAGTAGTGGCTATCCCTACCAAGACCGAAGGTTCTCAGGATTATGAGACAGTGAGCGGCCACACCAACTGGGAGTCAGTGCACCAGCAGGCTGCCGATGATCTCGGCCACGCCGCTTCCATACTGCGCCGGAGCGACAACGCCACTCTCAAAGGCAACGACTACCACACTCCCGACCACTCCGACTTCTCTGGTCTCAGCGTCATCGACTTCGCCATGCACTGGAACTTCAACTCCGCAGCCGGAGCCTTCGGTGTCCACGGCGAGGACTACCTCTACAACGACGCTACATATAATGTGGTGTATGTCGACTCTCACGACTATGCACCCGACAGCAATTACCGTTTCTCGAAAGATCAGGAAACATGGGCTGAAAACCTCTCGCTGATGTTCTCTTTCCGTGGCATCCCCTGCATCTACTACGGTTCGGAGGTAGAGTTCCAAAAGGGTATGCCTATCGACAAAGGCGCAGTGCTCGCGCTCAAAGACTCAGGCCGCGCATATTTCGGCGGATATATCGAAGGTGACGTCGAAGTGACCGACTTCGCGGAATACAGCGGAGCCACCGGCAACCTCGCCTCTACGCTTTCTTATCCCCTTGCGCTCCACATACAGCGACTCAACAAAATCCGTGCCGCAGTGCCCGCTCTCCGTAAAGGTCAGTACTCTACCGAGGGATGCTCAGGCAAGCTCTCGTTCAAACGTCGCTACACCGACGACAAGGTTGACTCATACGTGCTCGTGACAATCTCAGGCAGCTCGACATTCACCGGCATCCTCAACGGCCGCTACGTCGACGCCATCACCGGCGACGTGCAGGATGTGACCGACGGCACCCTCACCGCCAATTGCTCAGGCAAAGGCAACATGCGAGTCTACGTGCTCAACGGCACCGGCAAAATCGGCGATGACGGCAAATATCTCTATGCCGACGCTCCCGCAGCCGAATCATGGACAGAATGGCCCGACGAGACCATGCCTGAAGAAACATGGACCGTGAAACCCACCCCCGGACAGAGCGGAGGCGGCGACCGTGTAGAGCCCGATCCCGTGATTGCTCCCTCTCTTGAAGCAGGCGAGCAGGCAATATTCCTCTATCATGAGTCATGGGCATCGGCCACAGCATGGATCTGGGACAGCAAGACCAACTACACCGGCGGAAACTGGCCCGGACAGAAACTGCAGTATCTCGGCGACAATATGTATAAATGGACATATACCGGCACAGCCGAAATTCCCGATGACGCGCAGATTATATTCAGCAACGCAGGCAGCAGCCAGTCACCTGAAAAAGACAACGGCGGATATAAATTCGTCAATGGCGGCGTCTACCGCTTCGGCAACAGCCTCGAGCCATACGATGTCATCACCCCCTCGGGTCTGAGCGTGCGTCTGAGCCCCAACGGCGGCACATTTGTCGACACTCAGGAAGTGACCATCACTGCATCTGGCGAAACCTCGGCATGGTATAAAATCGGCAACGGCGAGCAGATCTCTTTCAACACCACAGCCAAATTCACCCTCGGCGCCGATATGGCCGACGGTGAGTCAGTAACCGTAAGCTGGAGCGCTACCGACGGCATCGAGACCAAGACCGGTTCGGCCGTATATACCAAGGTTGACCGCAAAGCAGTGGTATGGCACCTCTATTTCGACAACAGTCGGTCAAACTGGAGCGCTGTCAACTGCTACATCTACAACAACGACAAGAGCCATCCCTGCCACGAAATCACCGGCGGCTGGCCCGGCAAGGCGATGGTTAAAAACGGTGACTACTACGAAATCACCATCGAGACCGACGGCGCTCTCGACGAGTGCAACGTAATCTTCAACAGCGGCAGCGGTCAGCAGTCGGACGACAATGTGAAGGTGCGTAACTACGGCGTCTACACCTCCAAGGGTGATACAGGCCTCAGCGGCGTAAGCACAATTGTGGCCGGCGACGACAGCGATGCTCCTGTTGAATATTACAACCTCCAGGGCGTGCGCATCGAGCATCCCACCAATGCCGGCGTCTACCTCGTAAAGAAAGGTAACAAAGTAAGCAAGATTATTATCCGCTAAAAGGATATCCCCAAAATAAACAGAGTGACGGACTCCGACGAGTGCGTCCCTCTGTTTATTTTGGGGTACTGTTTACAGTTTGATCTGATTTATTTTATTGCAGACATCCTGAACATGGTCAAGTCCATAAAGAAACGATCCGCTATCTATTCCCATCCACGCAAACATATTGAAGATTTTGTTGTATATGGTGTGTATATAAGTGGTATCAATCAGAGGGTGTTGCAGAACTGTCAGATTGATGCTAATGCAGGGTCGCGACCGAATCAACGGACTGTTGACAATCAGCTTATTAGCAGTCGCGACAGGTCGCGACCCTACTCTTTAGTCGACTATTTAGCGAGTTCTGCAACACCCTCTTGGCTTAACGACTTTTGGGACTCAAAATTTGTTTAACTCAAACAAAGGCACTATTTTTACTTATTTAATAGGTGCAAAGATAGCGTTTTTACAGTTAGTCCGAAATAGTGGATTGTTAAGGATAATTAATTCATTAACAGTTAACTGACTATTTTTTAGTTCGTTCAAGGTCGGTTCTGACTACTTGCAGTATCATAAAATACAGCGGGGCGTTCCATAAAGAGAAACGTCCCGCGTTGTTATTTTTCGTTTGTCAACAACTGTGGTTGTCGGTCAGCGCACAATGGTTTTGGTAGCGGTTGTGCCGCGGCGTTTGATTATGAGCTGTCCGGGCTGCGGGTTATCTATGCGTATGCCTTGCAGGTTGTAGATTTCGGTGGCAGCGTCGCTGTCGTTGTCGGGGGCTATGGCATCTACGGCCGAACCGGCTGATTTTGCGACCTTGATGTTACGGAGTGCCAGACCGCCCCCGTCGGGTTCGGAGCAGGCATGGAAGCCGATATGGTACATTCCGTCTTCAGCAGGAACGAATGACGCTTTTTCATCTACAGGGTCGAAGATGGTGTATTCTTTCTCCTCATGGATCGGATTGACGAGAGCCTCGGGTGACGGTGCTGTGCCGTAATAGACGGCAAGGCGCTCGGGATAACTGTTGCTCGCGGTAGATACCTGGAATTCAATCGAATATCTTATCCCTTTCTCAAAGTTGATAGCCGGGAGTATCAGCCAGTCGTCGGCCTTGTCGGTCGATGAATAGGGATACATGGCGGCGGTGCATTCAAGGTCGAGCGTTTCTATATACCAGTATTCCTCGCGATACCATTCGGCCTTGTCGCCGTTGGCATCGATCACGGTGAGGTCATTGAAACTGTCTTCGTCGTCAAAATCAAGCGCGTAGGGGAGTGCAACGGTTCCCAGACGGTATGCATCGGTGGTGTATGACGACACCGGCATGCCGCGGTATGACATGTCGATACGATAGGAGTAAGCCGTCATCTTCTCGGGTATCTCCACCGGGTCGGTCACGGTGGTATGGGATACTCCATCGGCTATGGTGGCATTGTCGTTAGGGCGTATCACGTCGTAAGTGAGCAGCGATTGGTCCATATATCCCCCGTGCTCAGTGGCGTTCGGGTGTTCCCATGCTATGGTGAACAGGCCGTCGGCGTAGGTGAGCGACGCCGAGGTGAGTTTCACTGGGGTGTCGTGGCCTATCCATTGTGATGCATTGCTCTTGGATCCGCGGCCGGCGGCATTGGATAGCTCAAGCACGAATTTGTGTTCTCCGTCGGCGTCCACTTTGCCATTGGCGCGGACGGTCTCGCCGGGAGATGCCGTGCCGCGGGCGAAGAGTGAGCCATTGGCGCGCAGCAGATATTCCACTTCCCCTTTGAGCGTTTCCCCTCCGAAATTTTTGTCGGGGACGGTGAAGGTGACTGTGCCTGATAGCTCGCCATTCTTGAAATCAAGTGCCGGGGCTTCAGGTGCGGCGGGTGCTCCGTCGGACGACAGGGGACCGGGTATGTACATACCTCCGATAGCCTCACCGTCGGCAAATTCATAAAGCCTTGTGGCGGTTGCAGCTGTGATGTCGACGGCATATAGCTCGGAAGTGCTGATGCTGTATCCGTATTCGTCGATAGTGGAGGAGTCCTCGTTTGTAACCACTACGTAAAATATGCCTGTGGCTGTGTCGATGGCGCCTGTCGAGCGGCGGTTGGCAGTAAATCCCAGCGATGCAATCTGCTCGGTATTACCGTTTACCTTGTCGACTTTAAGCAGTGTCCCGTCCATCGCCACAGCGTAAAGTTGGCTGTCGCGGTTGCAGCCCAGGGCTATCCATGGAGTCTCGATGCTTTTTATCGGCATGCGTTCGCCGGTGGCTTCGTTGATTGTGCCGAATACAAAGCCGCCTTCCGTCTCACCAAGGTCAGGGTCGGTGGAGAAGCAGCCGTATATTTTCGATGTGGTATGGTCGTAGGCAAGATCGGTGGATACACCCTGTGTTGTACCGAACAGCTGTGAATTTTATTCCCAAGTGTCGGGGGTGAATGTGAAATGTGTCACTTCCGTCCAGCCGTAATCGTTTACTTCCTTTGTGCAGAAATAGAAATCCTCGGTCATTGTGCCGCCGCCGCTTGCGTCCATGTCGGAGTCCTCCTTCACAAGCTGTCGGTCGGCGCTGTCAAATCCGAAACTGTAGAATCCCACTTCGGAGTATCCCGGATATTCTTTCCATTCATTGGTGCTGTATACCGAGGCATAAAACCTCGTGGCGGGTTCCTGTGCCGCCGATGCCGCTGTCGCGGCCGCCGCTGTTACAGCGGTCGTGATGAGTAGACGTAAATTCATAAATTCATAAATTCAAGATTGGTTTTAAGAATAAAATAAATGCAAAGATATAAAAACAGTTCTATATCCTTGCAATTCTTACTAATATATGCTGTATATATGGTATTTATGCGGCTTTATCGGCCATGTCACCTGATCAGGAATGGGTTGTGGGAGCGAGGAGAGCAAGGGCGAGGGATGCTACGTAGATGCCGGGGTGTGAGAGGGGCACGTTGCCTTTGCCTGTCATGTCATCATGGTGTATCAGCATGCCGGTGGCGTTGTATATGTCTGATGTCGCTGTGCCGCCAAGGGTGTTGTAGACCAATGCCCGGTCGAGCGGATAGGACATGGGGGCTTTGTCGGCGGCATTTATTTATTTTTTTACGATAAAATTAGGGAGAGTTACCGTTTACGGTAACTCTCCCTAATTTTATTTAATTTGTATCCTACTGTGCCTCTGCCGGTCAGCGTACAACCATTTTGGTGACTTTCGAACCCTGGCGCTTGATTACAAGCCGGCCTGCTTCGGGATTGTCTACGCGTACACCCTGGAGGTTGAAGAATTCGACGGGTGCGTCGGCATCGTTGTCGATTGCGACATTGTCAACGCCGGCAAGTTTATTGATAGTGATTTTCGCAACCATTTTGTCTGCAACGGAAACACCGCTGACAGTCCAGCTGTAAGCCTTGTCAAGTGCGCTGGGCATGTTGAAACGGCAGGTCGCCACGTTGACAACGCCGTCGGCGTAAGTCGAGAATACGTAGTCGGGAAGTTCAGCCTTTATTTCTTCCTTGGTGAAGCCCATGTCGGCATAGAAGCCGTCGAGGTTGAAGAAATTAAGTTTGTTGGCGCCGTTGTTCATGCCTGAATATATGCCGGGGAGCACACGTACGAACCCGGGGTCGGCGATTGAGAATACGATGTAACCGGCTTTACCGCCATCAAACGGGCATCCTTCGGCCATGTAGGGTTTGTCAAGGCGGTATAGGTCAGGAGTGTCGATGCTTTTCTGTACATTGACAGTCCAGGGATAGTCGGAAGGTTCTTCCCCTGCTCCTGGCACCATCCAGCCATCTTCAAATACTGCTGTGCCGAAATCTTCCCATCCTTCGTTGGGATTTTCATTCTCGATAATGGCTGACATCGAGTTGGCGTAGCACAGATACCACCAGCCGACGGTTTCGTCATTATAGTCGCCGAATGCCCATACATCAAGTTCGGGGAAAACAATGGTTGTGCCGTCAATGGTGCCCACCGATGCGGCAGCGCTTCCGAGACCGTTGACGACGTTGCCTTCATTTGTCACATCTTTAAGATAGAAGTAGTTCTGGTCGCCGTAGCTGTCTTTTCCCAAATCTTGGGGTGAAGGGATTGACACGGTGCCTTTTGCAAAGTCGATAGTGGCTTTCAATACGAAATTCTGGTTGAAGCCCGAGATTGTCGCCGCACCGGTCACCGGATTTGTTACCGTCAGCGTGAGTTCACCACCGGGGGCGTTGCTTTGGAGGAGGTTCTGTCCGGTCCATTCATAGGCTCCGGCCATATCTTCGATAGTGGCGAAGCCGGCTGCGCGTGCGGGCGCTTTTTTAACACCGCCGGCGGTGTTAAATGTTGTCGAGGCCTCGACAACATTGTTGGCTGTAGAAATGTTTTTTACCATGGGTTGGCGTCCTTCCGCAAAGGCAGAACCGCACAACATCACTGAGAGTGCTAATGTGTAGAATTTCTTCATACCGGTTGGTTTTTAGTTTATATTAATGATTAGTCTGTTGTCTGTTGTGATGCTTATTACTGACCGCATGTCGCAAAGATATGTGCTTTTTTTAATTTTTGCAAATATTTTTAACTGAATTCTTGCAAAAAGTTTTCTCCCAAATCTTAAAGATGGCAATTTGGCGGATTGTCTGTTGCAAACGCTCCCGTCTCTCCAGCCGGCATGACACCGACGGGAGCGCACCATATAAATAAAGTATAATGATGCGCTCCCGTCGGTAGTTTCGGATGTAAAGATGTAAATTCTCCCCCCCTCACAGATCCATATACCGTTATCTGATCAGGAATTTAAGGGTAGTGGGAGCGAGGAGGGCGGGAGCGAGGGAGGCTACGTAGATGCCGGGGTGTGAGAGGGGCACGTTGCCTTTGTCTGTCACGTCACCGTGGTGTATCAGCATGCCGGTGGAGTTGTATATGTCTAATGTCGCTGTGCCGCCAAGGGTGTTGTAGACCAGTGCCCGGTCGAGCGGATAGAGCATGGGGGCTTTGTCGGCGGTGATGCCGTCAACCGAGGCTATTGCGGACGGGTTGAATGTCGAGGTGGCGAAACGGCCCGCCGCCTTGCTGTTGTCGATGGCCTGCACACCCCATTCATATTGAGCGTTGTCATTGGCGGCAATGCTCAGAGAATAATGAGTCGGCGCGATAGCGGCGGTGAGTTCGGTCACTTTAAGTCGGCCGGAGGCTATGTCGGCCGGTATGGTCATGTAGCATGAAGTGTCACCGGCTTTTCGCAGATAAAGATTGTAGCGGAGGGCGGCCGTCGGGGTGTTGTCATCTTCGGGAGCGTCCCAGCTGAAGGTGAATTCTCCGCGGGCGGCATCGTATGTCACTTTCAGGTTTTCCGGCACTCCGGGTGCGTTGTTGACAGCTTCGGAGGTGTTGGTGTAGAGCGATGCGCCACAGTCTTTGCCGCAGCTTGAAGCCTGAGCCCAGCCCATTGACCAAGCGTCGAGGCGTCCGTCATTGTTGTAGTCGACAAAGTGGGAGTTGCCGTGGCTGATGCGGTCGAAAGAGAATTTCTTGCCGAACGGGTTGTTATACCAGCCGCCGAACGGTTCGAACACGAAGTCGCCGCAGTTGAGATATAGCCATGTGGTTATCTCATGCTCCGAGCCGTGGCCGCCGATAAGTATGTCGGGCAGACCGTCGCCGTTGACATCGGCCACATCGGGAGTGGCGCCGTCGACACCCTCGAATCCGCATTCGGTGCGGGGCACGAGCGAGAACTGACGGTTGCCGTTGTTGCGGTAGATGAAAATCTCCTTGCTGTTGCCTGAGCCGTAGTTGGCATAACCGGTCACAAGTATGTCGGTGAGGCCGTCGCCGTTGAGGTCGGCGGGCATGCATGATGAGTCGTATGAGCCGAAAAAGCGGCCGGGCATCTCGCTGAATGTGCCGTCGCCGTTGTTCCAGTAGATATGCAGGTTGCCTTCAAGCGGGCCGTAGCCCGAAGCCATGATGTCAAGGAGTCCGTCATTGTCGAAATCAGCGAAATATACCGAGCCTCGTGTCAGGCCGGGTATGGGGGCGTTGCCGTCGAGCGGCAGTTTCTGGAGCTCGAATCCTTTCCCTTCGAGATTTTTGTAGAGCGAGAGCACGCGGCGGTCGTTGCGTATTATAGGGTCGCCGTTATAGTCGGTGCCGATGTAGTCGTCGTGTCCGATGACAGCGATGTCGGTGTATCCGTCGTTGTTGTAGTCGCCGGTCGACACCCAGTGACGGGAGCGGCCTCCGTCGAGAGGATTGTAGATCGGCGCTATGCCGAAGGCTTCGTCGGCGTTGACGTCGGTGAAGTTGCCGTTGCCGTCGTTGCGGTAGAGATATGAAGATATGTAGCTGATGTTGTCGCAGTCATAGTCGCGGTTGTTGAGGCCTGGCATGAACAGGTCGAGATTGCCGTCGTTGTCGAAGTCGAGCCATACGGGGTCGGCGTAGTAGCATGTGGCGATGTTGTTGCTGACTGTGGTGAAGTTGCCGTCGCCGTTATGCTTGTATATTAACGTACGGTCACAACCACCGTTGAGGTGGTTGTGACGTCCGGAATAGAGGAGTTCGAGATTACCGTCATTGTCAATATCGCCCCAGGCCACGTTTGAGCGGTCGGCCGTGTGGGAGAAATCGGTGGCAGTCACTTTCTTGAACGCAGGGGCTACGGGTGAGGTCGGTTCGGTGAACTCGCTGAATTCCGTAGGGGTGTAGTCGGAGTAGTCTTCGGTGTATTCTATGTCGAAGTCGCCGAATATCGATATTCCGAGGTCCATTATCTGTCCGCCGGAACTCTGTCGGCCGCGCAGGGCTATGAGGTTCCATTCGCCGGGGCGTATTGCCGCCTTGGCCTGGTCGGAAATGTCGACAGGCACATAGCCGCCGGTATATCCTCCGCGTGAGGCCGCCCACACTCCGTTGATGTAGATTTCTATATCCTCGTCATGGAATATCACGAAGCGCATGGCATCGATAGCCTCCGGAGTCAGTTCGCCGAGCTTGAACCAGCGGCGCATCACGATGTCGCGGGTGTTCCACTCGGTGCCTACAAGATTTTGCGATGACCCGACATTGGCGCCGAATGCCGCTTCGCCCAGAGGCCACGAAGAGTCGTCAAACCCTTTTTCCTGCCAGTGGCGGGGCACGTCGGAACTGAACGAATAGCGCCATTTGTAGCGGTGGGTGGCGCTTGTCGATATGACCGGAATGGTTTTCATGTCGCTGTTGGGCATGTCGAGCACTTCGAGTATCTTGGCGCGTATTTTGGCCGGATTGTCGGTCTTGAGCACCTTTCGGTCGTAAGTCAGGAAGCCGTTTTTCTCGATTTCGACATCGGCTATCTGCGTGTAGACCGAAGCGTTAAGCCCCATGTAGTAAAGGTCCTTGATTTCGTCGCAGAGCATGTTGAAATAGTCGGTGAAATCGCTCTTTGTCTCTACCACCGTATATTGGAAGTCACCGCCGGGCCAGATGTGTCCGGGTTCCTTGAGTGTGATGCCGCCCATTTCGCCGCACACTGCCGCGCGTGACGCGTGGGTCGGGCATGACGGATGCGGATAGCTGTGCGTGTCGATTATGTCGCCGATTTCATGGTCGGTCCAGCCGCTGGCGTTGCATATCAGCGAAGCCTTGCCGAATCTCGAGGGCGACAGACGGTTGACATTGTTCTGTACGAGTGTGGTCACTTCCGGTGTGTCAAACTGTCCCCAGCCTTCGTTGAACACCACCCAGTGCACAATCGACGGGTGATTCTTCAAGGCGTTGACTATTCTCACGGCCTCGTCCTTGAAATTGGCTTTGGCTATCTCCTCGTAGCCTTTTACAACATTGCCCGAGGGGAGGTCCTGCCACACGAGCACACCTTCTCGGTCGCAGAGATAATACCATCTGTCAGGCTCGACTTTGATATGTTTTCTTATCATGTTGAAGCCGAGATCTTTCGTGGTGCGGATGTCGTAGAGCATCGCTTCTTCCGACGGCGGAGTGTGAAGTCCGTCGGGCCAGAAACCCTGGTCGAGCGGCCCGATCTGGAATATCTGCTCTCCGTTGAGGAAAATTCGCGGAAATCCGTCGACGGTCTTGACTTCTATCTTGCGCATGCCGAAGTATGACGACACCTTGTCGACAGCCTTGCCGTTTTTCTTAAGGGTGATGTCGACATCATAGAGATAGGGGTCTGACGGGCTCCATACATGTGCGTCGGGCACAGTGATGCGCAATATGTTGCCGGCCACGCCGTCGGTTAGCGTTGCCACTTCCTTGCCGTCGCGGTCCTTGACGCTGACATCGACCGAGCCGCCGGCCTCGCTCGCAGTGACTTTGAGGTTAAGCCAGTTCTGTGACAGTGTCGGCTCCATCTCCAGCGAGGTTATATATGACTCGGGTGCGGCCTCGAGCCAGACGGTCTGCCAGATGCCGCTCGAGCATGTGTACCAGCATATCGACGGATTTTTCGACTGCTTTCCGGTCATCTGTCCCTGCACGCCGGTGTTGTCATAGATGTATACGGCGAGTTCCTGCTCTGCGGCGTCGGGATCGACGGCGTCGGTTATATCAAAGAAAAACGGGTCGTATCCGCCGGTGTGGCGCCCAACCTCTTTGCCGTTGACGTAGGCCTTTGCCTCCCAGTCGACAGCGCCGAAATGCAGAAGCAGGCGTTTGCCTTTCATAGTCTCTGGTACGGTGAAGCTGCGGCGATACCAGTAGCACTGTTCGTCGCCTTTCTCCATGACGCCTGACAGCGCTGATTCGATGGGATAAGGCACAAGAATGCTTTTGTCATAGTCAAAGCCGGCGCTGTAGGCCTCTTCAGGCACACCCTTGCGGAGCTCCCAGATGCCGTTGAGGTTGAGCCACCCCTCGTCGCGCACCATCTGCGGGCGCGGATATTCCGGCAGCGGACATGATGTGTCAATCTGTGATGACCAGGGGGTCATCATCGGCGCGGTCTTCATCTGCCATTCCGGTGCGTCGGCCGAGACATTCATTCCCGGCAGACTGGCGAGAAGAAGTGCGCAGGCTATCAGTTTCTTGTTCATGATATAGTTTTTATGCGGGTTTGATTATTGATTGATGTCGGTTATGGTAATTGACTCAAGGTCAAACAGGCCGTTGTCGGCACGCAGGTCGAGATATTCTACATCGGAGTTTATCGCCACTTCGCCGACTGTGATGTCGGCAAACCTGTCGGTCGGGCCGTCAAGGGCGATTTCTCCGGTTATATCTGAGCCGTTGGCACTTAGATGAAACTTTGTGTCGGCCGAGCGGGGTCTTATGCGGAACGTGATGTCATACCGTCCGTCGCCGGCGGCGTTGACACTGTAGCGTATCCAGTCATGGCGGCTGATTTCTGTGATATATCCGCCGTCGGCCACGACAGGCGCGTCGGCTCCGTTTTTATGATAGGCGTAATTCTCTCCGCCGTTGTTATAATTCACTGCATCGATCACTAAGGAGGCGCCTCCGGCAGGCAGCATCGGCATTTCTCCGGCGGGTGTCCCCCAGTTGCGCACGGGGCGTATGGTGCCGTCGGCATTATATTCCAGCGGGTCGATGCAGACGCTGCGGAGCTCGTCGCGTCCCGAGGGATTGTTTACATGATAGAGTGCGTACCATTGCCCCTTGTATTCCACAATCGAGCCGTGGTTGGTGCCGCATCCGGTGGGGTAGACGTAGACCCCCTTGTCCTCCCACGGCCCCAGCGGAGAGTCAGACATGGCATAGCGCAGGCAATTGCCGTCGCTGCCGTGATTGTCGCTGTGCGACAGATAATATTTGCCGTTGTATTTGTGCACCCAGGTGCCTTCGTGGAAGTCGACAAGACCCTGCATCGGCTGCATCTCGCCGTCGAGACGGGTCCAGTCGTCGCGACGCAGACGGCCGCCGGTGCATTGTCCGCCCCCTCCGTTATAGATATACGGCTGTCCGTCGTCGTCGACAAACACACATGGGTCGATCAGCGACGGAGCGCCCTCCACGTAGCCTGCCGTATGGAAATCCGACACGGGGCTGTCGCTCACGGCCACGCCCACGCGCCAGTCATGGCCGCCCCACGGCAGCGGTTCGTTGACATGTGGAAAATAGAAGTAATATTTGCCGTTTTCAGGATTGTAGGCGCAGTCGGGAGCCCACATCCATCCTTCGATGCCCCAGCCTGACTGGCGTTTCACATCGTCTGACGACAATATTTCGCCATGGTCGGTCCAGTTGACAAGGTCGTCGGTAGAGAACACATGGTAGCGGTCCATGCGGTCGCAGCCCTGCGGTGGCTCGAGGTCGTGGCTCGCGTAGATGTAGAGACGTCCGTCGGCCCATACATGACCGGAGGCATCGGCGGTATACATCGGGCCGATGCTGTCGGTGCCGTACATCGGCGATGGAAATTCAACGAAAAGAGGATTTTTCATCTCCATCGTGATCGGATACCTGATTTCATTGCCGGCCTGTGAGGCAACGGCCATGCAGCCGAAGGCCATTGTGATAATCGTTTTTTTCATTGCAGATATAAGGTGATGATGGGTTCCGGTATTGCGGAGCGCAGCTGCGGCTCCGGTTGTAAAATTATCAATTCGACACGAATGTTTCAAACATGCTTGGTCAAAAAAATAGCACAATCGTATCGTATGAAGGTGTTTCCCGGGTTATGCGGCCCCCTGAGACAAAGATGAAGGCAGGACGCTCCTTCGCGGAGAATTCTGCCTTCCGGCATCTTTGCCGGTGAAAATGATTGCTATGAGAGTTCTTGACAACCGGCAAAGAAGTTTGCTGTATATTTTACATCAGTTTGCGGGCGTTATTTCACAATTACTTTGAATGATTTCACGCCGTCGGCGTTAATGGCGCGGAGCAGATAGAAGCCGCGTGCCATTTCAATCGATGACTCACCCTCTACGGTGGCTGAAGCCACGCGCTGTCCGTTGAGCGAGTACACTTCAACGTTGGTGGCGATGTCGGCCACGACGATGATTTCACCTGTTGCAGTGAACACTTTCACGTTGTTGTCGGCTTTGTCTTTGGCTACAGAGTCGACTGAAGATGCTTCAACAGTGTCAAGGTAGATGTCGAATACATTGGCGCCGGCGCTGGTGTTGTAGGTCTGGTTGTAGACCATGAAGAGGCTGTGCTTGCCCGAAACGGGAGTCACGATTGTGCCGGCTGTTCTCTTGCGGGTGCCCCATGAGCCTGTTCCCTGCATGCGCACCTGGCAAATCGGTTCGTGGTCGGCGAGAATGTCGTCGAGGTTCTGGTCGAAGTCATCGTCGGTGTACATGAAGCCGGGGTCGAGGTCGATGTAGAATGAGAAGTTTGACTGTTCGATCGGACCTGCGTAGGCGGGTTCGCAAGCGTGGTTTACGATGATGCGCTTGTAAGAACCGTTGCCGAGGTCGATGCCGTCGCCGTTCTCGTCGTAGAATTCGATAACAGTACCGTTGCGGGTATAACCGATGTTGCCGGCTGATTCATACTGGCCTTTGCAGCGTACGGCGTAATGCCAGGGGTTGCCGTGACCGTCGGGGCAGTCGATAAATGTCATGTGGAATGCATCGGCCGAAGGCTCGACATCTTCAAGTATCACACCGCAGTCGGTTGCGATAGGCCATACGTTGTCTTTTACAAACTCAACGTAGCGGAGGTTGATGGAGCCGCCGACCCATTTGCAGATTACTTTGTGGGTGCCGGTGATGGCGGACATATCTTTTGCGAGATTGATGAATACTTTGCCTTCGAGGTTGCGGCCTGCCCATACTGATGTCAGCAAGTTGGATTTATTGACTTCGTCGAGATACACCTCGATGTAGTCGCTGAGGTTTTCGCTCCAGTGGGTAAGGCTGAGCACAATCTGCTTGTAGTCGCCGTTGCCGAAGTCGACATTGCCGAAGTCGGCCATGAAGCCGTTGCCTGTCCAGCCCCATGCATCGCCGTCGAGGCGTGCGTCGGGAAATTCGTCGGGGTTCATGGCTGTTGATTCGGCAGAGTTGATGCGCAATGAGATATCGCCGTAGCCTTCATACCGGTCGGGCGAAAGCAGGGCGATCATATCGTCGATTGAGGGATTGCCGTCATCGTCGAGATTGCGCACGAAGTCGGCGGGAACAAGTTCCTGCTCGTAGAAGTTGACCGAGCGGATGTTGCCGGCTCCGATAACGAATGTCAGATACACATTCTGTTTGCCGGTCGGCTTGGTGAATTCAAGACCTTCTATTGCGGGGCCGTTGCTCCACTGCTCCTGAGGTATATTGCATGAGAAATTGGTGGCGTATGTCACGAAGTTGTCATAGCCTCCGGTTTCGTTGAGGGCTATCTGGGTGAAGGGAACGGATGACTCGAAGTCAGGGCCGGCATGGAGTATCGCCCAGCCATCGCAATACCATCCGTTGGCGAGCTCGATAGATGCCGCCTTGTAGTTGTCGCCGTCTGCGCCGAAATCGACTTCTCCGAGCTCCACTTTGGTGTCGACACCAGTCCAGCCGATATATCCGCTCACTACGTTGAAGTTGGCGCCACAGTCAAAAATTTTCACATCGGGATTGTTGTGATTCAGCGGAATCGAATGGCTGATCTTCGGGATATTCAGTTCTGCCGAGGCTACGTTGCTGCTCAGCATCATCAGGCCTGCGAGACCTGCGGTAATTAAAGTAAACTTTTTCATATTAAAAATAGATTGGTTAACGTTCACATGGTCGTGTTTAAGGTAAATTGTTTTTTTGTGGTATTATGTGACAACGCAAAAATAAGGCATCGCGGAGCCAAAGCCGCTTACACAGCGCTCAAAAAATGTAATTATCGGTGCAAATATATTATTCTGTCATTTTTTTGCCGGCTTTGACTTCACGGAGCACGAGCCTGAGAGCAATCCGGGGGAGCTGACTGTCACTCTGATGTCGCCGGGAGTGAATGTCGTGCGTGCCGCCACGCGCATCAGTCCGCCCTCGGCCTGTAGCTCGGTGTCGCCGGGAGAGTGGTAGCTGAGATCTTTTTCGGGTGTGACATAGAAGTTATACGATCCCTTGTAGGTGGCTTCGCCGTCAATGGCGAATGTCAGCATATTGTCGGCGTGCGGACACCGGTTGCCGTCGCGGTCAACAATCGTCGCGGTGATGATGAATGCGTCGGAGCCGTTGGCGAGCAACGGAAATTCCGATCCGTCGGGAAGGCTTGGTGCCGTGTAGCGCTCCACTGTTATTGCGTAAGGCTCGCCGGCCGAATGCACGCTCTCGCTGCACACTCTGTTGCCCGCTGCGTCGAGACCCACAGCCTCGAGCAGGCCGGGCTCCCATTCCACACCTTCCCACGTGCACCGCCGGGTGGCGGAGTCGGGGGTGACGGTGCCGATGCTGCGTCCGTTGAGAAGAAGTTCCACTTGCGGGCAGTTGCTCCATGCGTCGACAGTCTGTGTCCCCGAATAATTCCAATGGCTCTGCAGTGCCACGCCCGGACGCTTGTCAAACGGCACCCACAGCGCGTCGCGGTAAATGCGATATTTGAGCTTGGGGAAGCGGTTGGCATCCATGGCGCATGACCCGAGACTCTTCTGGTCACGCATGCCGTTGAGATAGATGGTATATCCTTCGCCGTAAGTTTCGGCAAGCATCCAGTCAATCCACCCGCAGGCGTGATTGTTGATGTCGTCGAGGTAGTTCTGCACGTAATACTGTGAGAAAGCCTTCTCGTTGTCGTAGTCGAAGCGGGCTATGCACCAGCTCGGGTTGCCGCTCCAGTTGGTGCCGTAGACCTCGGCGTTGAGCGACGGATAGTCGGGGTGCTTCTCGTAGCGGTTGGTATAGCCGATGACGATAAGGTCGTCGGGGTTCCAGTGCTCGGGATAGCCGTCGCGGTTGAGTACCGGGCGCGGCGCTATGAAATCCCATCTGTCAACCTCCTGTTTGGTGTAGGAGGGCCAGTAGCGTTCGCCGTCCCAGGGCAGACCGTTGTTTGATTCCCACACTGCCACGCATGGGTGGTTGCGGTAGGCTATGATAAGGTCACGGTCATATTCGCGCTTGTAGGTCAGAGCCGGCTCGTCTTTGAGCGCCCACTCGTTGTCGCCGCTGTTGACTATGAGCACCACGCCGTATTCGTCGCAGGCTCGGAAGGCGTCGGGAAACGGTGCCTGGTGGCCGACACGCAGGGTGTTGCCGCCGCAGGCCGCGATGCGGGCCACATCCTGCCACTGGAATGCCTCGGGCAGGGCGGCGCCGAGTCCGGGATATATGTTGCGGTTTCCGAAGCCGCGGAGTATGCACAGCTCGCCGTTGACGTAGCAATGGTTTTTATCCCACGTGATGGTGCGGATGCCCATTCGTTCGGTGCGTGTGTCGGTGGTCTTTCCGTCGACTTTTACCTTATAGGTCACGTCATAGAGATATGGCGTGCCGGAGCAGCCAACGGGATACCACAGCGTGGGGTCGGCGATGGTGTCGGTGTGGTCGAATGTCGTGGTCGAGCGCGGGCCTATGATGCTCCGGTCGGTGCGGCTGAGCACACACCGGCCGTCGGCGTCGGTGACCCTGGTTTCAAGTTCGGCTCTGACAGGCCGTTCGCCGGAGTTGGCGACATTGGTCAGCATTCTTACCACGGCGTGGTCGCTGTCGGCCGACAGTGTGCCGTGATATGTGCCCCATTGGTTATGGGGTGAAAAGCAGTTGCTCGGGATGTAGACCTGATCGGTCACATGCATCATCACCTTGCCTACGATGCCGCCCATCGCCTGTCCGAAACCCTCGTTTTCGGCAAATCCGGGATAGGTGAAAAATGTGTCGCGGCAATTGGATACACGCACCGCCACGGTGTTCTTTTTGCCGCAGACGATATATGGCGTAATGTCGACCTCAAACGGTATCGAGCTGCCCACATGCGTCACGGGCGCAGGCTGCGCGACAGCGCTGTTGCCTTTCATGGGAGTGCCGTTGACATAGACGGCCATGCCGATATTGACGCCGTAGAAATGCAGCGTGACACGTTTACCCTTGTAGGAACGCGGTATGTCGAGACTCTTGCGATACCACACCTCGCCGCGCCAGCAGCGTTCGCCGGTCGAGGCGTTGAGGAAGGTGTCGAATTCATTGAAGCAGTGCGGTATGCCGACTTCCTCCCATTGGCTGTCGTCATAGCCCGGAGCGCTCATCACGGTGTCAGACACAGCGACGGAAGGCGGCATCACCTCGAATTCGGCCAGCGCGCCTCTGACGCTGTTGCCCTGCGCGTCGGTCAGATCTCCGATTTCCACGGTGGCGTATCTGAACCGTGTGTCGACAGGTATGGTGAATGCCGTTGCCACGGTGCGCTGGAAAAAGCCGACCGTATTCTCTATTTCAGCTATATCGTTCTCTTTTACGAGACTGAAGCAGTCGGCAAGAGTGACATCGCCGGAGCGTAGCGGATTGCGGTTGTCGTCGTAGAGCGTATAGGTCAGGTTGCCGCCGTAGATGCTGTCGCCGGCAAATGTGAGCGTAAGCCTGTCGATGGCATGAACCCCGAGCAGGTCGGCGCTGATTGACGATGCGGCGCCTACGTCGGCCGATGTGTCGCGTTTGTCGTCGTTGATGCTGAAGCTGACGTAGCCGTCGACGGTGACAGTGCCGTACCTGAGCAGGTTTTCTGCGCCGTCGACAATTTTTGTGAAGCGCCACGGAGTGTTGCCGATATTGATCGACTCACGGGCGGTGGCCGGCAGAAGCGCGGCCGCTGACAGTAATATGGTGGCGATGCGTTTCATTGCTGCGGCGTCTTATCTTACGATTACTTTATGAGCCGATTTGTTGCCGGCGGTGTTTACAGTGACGATATAGACTCCGGCCGATGCCTCGACTGTAGCAGTCATGAAGTCAACGGTGACATTGGTGGTCATGATGCCCGATGCGGTGTGCACGGTTGCAGTGGCGCCGTCGGGTGCGGTGATGTGTATCCGGCCTTCTCCTCCCTCTACGGTCACAGCCGCGTCGTCGGTGACAATAGTGCCGACCCCGGCAATCTCTATTGCCGATGAGGCGAACTCGCCTCCCTGGTTGGCGGCGTCGATGGCCTGCACTCCCCATTGGTATGAGCCGTCAGAGGGTATTGCCATAGTGTGTTCGCAGCGGCGTAACGCTCCGTTGGTGGTGGCAACGCGGATGTATCCGGTGGCGATGTCGGCGGGAAGTGTCGACATTATTTTTCCGGTGGCGGTGTCACGCAGATACAGGTTGTAGCGCAGTGCGGCGGCGGGTGTGGTGTCGTCGGCGGGTGCGTTCCATGAGAAAGTCACGGTGCCGGCGTCAGTGTCGGTCACGGCGTTGAGTCCGTCTGGCGCTGCGGGCGGGGTGTTGGCTTGCTGCCCTTTGTCGGCACCGGCGTTGAGCCACAGTTCGGTGCTGCAGCCGTTGCCGCAGTCGCCGTTGCACCAGCCCGAGAACCAGGCGTCAAGGTTACCGTCGCGGTTGACATCGACAAGATGGTGTGTGCCGTGGGTGATGCGGCTGAAATGACCTTTCTTGCCGAATGCGTCGTCATAGTATGCTCCGTATGAGTCAAACTCAAAGTTGCCTTTATTGACATATATGAGTGTGGTGTGTTCGTGATTGCGGAAATGGCCTCCGACGAGTATGTCGGCAAGTCCGTCGTTATTGACGTCGCCGACAGCTATCTGTGTGCCGTCGCAGCCTTCGAACTGCTCTCTTGACAGCATCTCGAACTTCCGGTCACCCATGTTTTTGCATATATAGAAGTTTTTGCCGCCGTTGTTAAGATAGTGTCCGGCGAAAATCAGGTCGGCCAGACCGTCACCGTCAAGGTCGGCTACTGTCGATGTGCCGTTGGTGACGGGATAGAAGTGGTCGGCATGCTCGGTGAATGTGCCGTCGCCGTTGTTCCAATAGATATAGATTTCCGATGTGCGGGTGGAGCCGTAGCCGGTGGTGAACAGGTCGAGCAGGCCGTCGCCGTCAATGTCTTCGAGCACTACGGAGCCGTCGGTGAGACCGTGGAACGGTGAGGTGCCGTCAAGCGGGTTGGCGACAAGTTCAAACGTACCGTCGCCGTTGTTGTGATACAGATAGACCGCGCGCTTTGCCTCCATAGGCTCGTCGGAGTCATAGCGTGCCGCCTCGTCAAATCCTTGCATCACGATGTCGGGATATCCGTCGTTGTCGTAGTCGCCAACCGAAATCCAGCTGTGCGGCTTGCCGCCGGTGTTACCGTTGTAGAGCGGGCGCAGTCCGTGACCGCTCACCTCCTGAAATGTCACTGCGCCGGTGCTTCCGGTGCTGACATTGCGGTAGAGGTGGGCTCCGATGAGGCTCAGGTCGGTGTCGGCGTCGCGCCAGCGGTAGCCGTAGTTATCGAGTCCGGCCACGAGCAGATCGATGCGGCCGTCGTTGTCGAAGTCAATCCATACCGGCGACGAGAAGGCTGTGCCTTTAAGCACTCCTTTTCCACCGCGGCGGAATGTGCCGTTGCCGTTGTTGTAATACAGGTTGACCTGCAGTGTGGAGTTGTTGATATGGGAATTGCGGTCGCTGTAGAAGAGGTCGGGATAACCGTCGTTGTTTACATCGCCCCACGCGGCGCCTGTGAACTGGGCGTGGTAGAACTGATACTGGGGGTTACCGGTAGAGGTCGATGATGTCACCGGCGATGCCGATTTTGTGAATTTGACGTTGTCGGCAGGAGATTGTGCCGTAGCGGCGGCTGCCGCCAGCATGACGGCTGTTGCCAGCAGGGTATGTTTCATGGCTGTCAGATTTGTCAGTAGTGTAATTTATTCTTGAGAGAGAGGTGTCATGTCAGGGGTGGTGTCGGTCCAGTTTTCGCTCCAGGGTATCGTCATGCCCTCTTCCGAGAAACTGATAGGGAGCCACACGTAGCGGGAGTCGACGAGATCATCTTTTTTCCAGCGGTCGAACATTGCCAGGAATGAGCCGTCGGGCAGTGGCAGCGCGAATGTGCTCTGGCAGTAGAACGTCTTGTCGGCGTCGACACCGGTGCATGGATTTGGGAGCAGTTGATACGGACCCATCACGTTGTCGGCAACGGCGTAGGCCGCTTCGTTGGGCGACCATCCGGAGCATCCCGACGTGATGATGTAGTATTTTCCGTTATGTTTGAATATTGCCGGAGCCTCGCGTGACTCTCCGGCGAAGTTGCGGGTGAATACGCCGGTCTGTTTCAGGTAGTCGTCGGTCAGACGGCTTATGTAGAGTGTGGCGTTGCCTTCCGACGAATAGATCAGATAGGCGTGTCCGTCATCATCTTTGTAGACGGTGAGGTCGCGGCTCTCGGCGTTGTTGGGACGCACGGCCTCGATGAAGGTGAACGGCCCGGTGGGGGAGTCGCTGACGGCCACACCGGCGGTCGCCTGCCAGTAGTTGGCGTTGTCGATGTGCATCCACATCACAAACTTGCCGGTGTTGTCGTTATAGATGACTTTGGGGCGCTCGACTACCATTGTCGGGTGTATGTCGGAGCTGGGATTCTCAGCGTCGGGCGAGAGCACTATTCCTTCGAATTTCCAGTTGATAAGGTCGGTCGACGAGTAGCATGACACGCCGGTGAAATCGGTGCGGTAGCATTCCCAGCCCACATCGGGCGAGCGATAGGTCTCTTCGCCCTTGTACTCGCCATACCAGTAATATGTGTCGCCGTGGCGCATTATGCCGCCTCCGTGGGCGTTTATCGGATTTAATGATGTGTCGAGCCATACGTCGCCGTTGACCGGAGCATTGTCGCCGGCCCACACGCAGGCGGTGGCAAAGAGTGTGGTTAATGTTAATGTCAGTCGGTTCATTCGTTAGGTTTTTTGTTCGCGCTGACGCTTCTCGAATTCCTTGGGCGTCATGCCGAATTGTTTCTGGAATATCTTTATGAAATATGATGGCGAGTTGATGCCTACGATATAGCACACCTCTCCAATGCGGTAGGAGCCTTCGGTGATAAGGTCGGCGGCTTTCTTGAGCCTGATGAGGCGCACGAAGTCGGTAGGTGAGGTGCCGATAAGGTCTTTCAGCTTGCGGTGGAGTGACGAGCGTGACAGATTGACCTGGTCGGCAAGCATCTCCACACCGAAATTGGGGTCGGTGAGGTTTTCCTCTATGCTTCGGGTGATTTTGTCGAGCAGCGCCTTGTCGGCCGAGCTCATGCCTTCATTGGTGATGGAGGTCATGAACGGGTTGCGGGCGTAATTCTGGCGGTCGCGCATGCGCTTGTCGAAGATGGCTTTGATCTGTGCGAGCAGATGCTTCATCGAGAACGGTTTCTCGATATATGCGTCGGCGCCTTCGGTCAGACCGGCCACTTTTGAGTTGAGGTCGTTTTTGGCTGTCAGTATTATTATAGGCAGGTGGCTCACTTCGATTTTGTCGCGTATGGCACGGGTGAGTTCCATACCGTCCATCCGTGGCATCATCAGGTCGGTGACTACCATGTCGATGTGGGTGGTTGAGTCAGTGATGATTTCAAGAGCCTCGGCACCGTCGGAGGCTGTCACCACATTATAGTGCCGGCCGAGTTTTTCGGCAATGAAGCGGAGCACTTCGGGGTTGTCCTCGACGAGAAGTATGACCTGAGGGTTCTGTGAATTCTTTTCTGCCGGCCGGTCGATATCGGTGAGCGGACTTTCCGGGCTGTTGCCTGTCATGTCGGTTTCAGCGTCGGCTTCCGTTGCGATTACGGGCGTGGCGCTGTCGTCGCACAGTCGCAGGCGCAGGGTGAAGCAGTTGAGATTGTCGGTGATGCTGTAGGTTAGTGTGCCGCCCATCAGTTCGGCGAGTGAGCGCGCCAGGTTGAGGCCGATGCCTGTCGATGAGTCGGCGTTGGCGTTCTTCTCCATCTGGTAGAACGGATCGAAGATTTTGTCCTGATATTCGGCTGGTATCAGGTCGCCGTCGTTGAGCGTGCGCAATATCATGCAGTTGTCAGCGGTGTGCATGTCGATGGCAATATGCGCGTGACCGTAGCGCACGGCGTTTGACAGCAGATTGTTGATGACCTTGATTATGCCGTTGCGGTCGCCCTCGATGCGGCAGCCCTGCTGCGGCAGTCTGACATCAGTTGAGATGCCTTTGCGCTGCATGAGCGGCTGGAATTCGTTGATTTTCTCCTTTAGTATGGAGGTGATCTCAACGCTTCCGAGCGACAGCTTCATGCGGTTGCTGTCGATTTTGCGGAAGTCGAGAAGCTGGTTGGTAATGGTCATCAGTTCGTTGGTGCTGCGTTGCATCGTGCGGAGGCTGCGCGATATCTCGGGGTCGCCGATATTCATGTCGAGAAGCGACTCAAGCGGTCCGTTGATGAGGGTGACGGGGGTGCGTATCTCGTGGGCTATCTTGACATAGAGGTCGAGTTTCGAGCGGTAGATTTCTTTCTCTTTCTCGTCGGTGAACTGGCGCTCCTTGTCAAGAGCCTTGCGGCGCATGCGGCGGCGCCACAGCATGAACGCGGCGAAAAGCAACGATGCGGCCATCACGACATATACGATTATGGCGAGACTGCTCAGATACCACGGCGGAAGTATGGTGATTGACAGTGTCTGCTCCCCTTCGCCCCACACTCCGTCGGAGTTGGAGCCTTTGACATGGAATGTATAGTCGCCGGGAGGCAGATTGGCGTAGGTCATCGACTTGTTGTCGGTGGTGTAGACCCAATCGGTGTTGACGTTGTCCATGCGGTAGGCGTAGCGGTTGGATGCCGCGTCGATATATGACAGCGCGGCAAATTCAAACGCTATGATATTTTGTGTGCACGGCAGGGTGATATGAGTCGTGCCGGTCACCGACTGCTGCAGAGGCGAGCCGGGGTCGTTGGGCGATATCTCTTCGTTGTTGATGATGAGTCCGGTGATGTAGACCGGCGGAGTCACGCCGTTGGTGCTTATATTGTCGGGGTCGAATGACACGAGACCTTCCGAGCAGCCGAAGTAGAAACGTCCGTTTGACGCCTTGAGCGCCCCCTTGTAGCTGAACTGGTTGGAGGGCAGACCGTTTCCGGTGTTGTAGACGGTGTGTGTGCCGTCGGTCGGGTTAAATCTGACAAGGCCGTTGTTGGTGCCGAACCACAGATAGCCGTTCTTGTCCTCAAGCATCTTGTAGGCGGTGTCGTCGGGAAGTCCTTCGGCAAGGCTGAATGACCTGAAAGTCTCGTCCTTGGGGTTGAACACGCAGATGCCGCCGCGGTCGGTTGAAAACCACAGTTGTCCGCGCGAGGTCTCGATGACGTTGCTGACGGAGTTGGAACTGAGCGACGCGGGGTTATCCTCGTCGTGGGTGTAATGCCGTATCTCGCCTGTCGACGGTGTGTGGCGATACACGCCGTTGCCCATCGTTATGACCCAGATGTCATGGTTGGAGTCTTCCATGATATCGAAGTTGTAGTTGAGGCCGAACTCCGGCATGTGGGTCATGGGCACGGCGCCGTCGGCCGACTTGTAGATGCTCCATCCGTTGCCGAGCCACACGTTGTCGTTACTGTCCTGACAGAGAGCGTAGATACTCTCCTCGTTGATGCCTAAGTCGGCTGCGGAGCGGTGGCGCACCTGCCGGGTGGCGCAGTCGATGATGTCGATGCCGTTTTTGAAATATCCTACCCACATCTCGTTGCCGCGACTGAGCACAGTGAGAGTCTTGTCGTCGTGGAGACGCAGCCCTCCGGAGGTGGTGCTGTTGTTGTCAAACAATCCGGTGGATGGATCGAGTATGCTGACGCCGGCGTCCTCAGTGGCAAGCCATATCTTGCCGTCGGGCGACTCGGCGATGTCGCGCACGCGTTTGCTGGAGATGGAGTTGCCTGTCACGGGCACATATCTGATGAAGTTGGAGTGGAATGGCGAGAGATAGTTGATGCCGCCGAGGTTTGTGCCTATCCAGATGCCTTTCTCATGGTCGCGGAATATCTTGCCTATCTGGTTGTCGGAGAGAGTGGCGCTGTTCATCGGGTCGGAATAGATATGAGCTACGTCGCCCGTTTTGGTGTCGATGATGAAAACTCCGGCCTGTGTGCCCACCCATATCTTGTCGTCGAAACTTTTGACGTCGCGTATGATTTTGTAGTGTATCTGCGGAGTGTTGAAGTCGGTTACCGAGTTGCGGCGTTTGTTGAAGCGGCGCAGGCGTCCGGTGTGGCTGCCGACGACTATATCGCTGTCTATGTCGGCCATGCAGTATATATTGTCGCCTTTGAGGGTGTTGCCGTCGCTGTCGCCCAGATATTGCTCGAAGCTGTCGGTGTTGCCGTCATAACGATATATGCCGTTGCCGTTTGTGCCTATCCAAACTTTGTCGCTTTTGTCAATGCAGATGCTTTCGGCGCTGCCGTTGTCGGGCTCGTCGGCAGAGCCGAAGCTGTAGTGCTTGAGCGCGCCGTCTACGCGCAGGCAGAACACACCCTGGTTGGGGAGCACCATCCAGATATTGCCGTCGTTGTCGGCCTTTATGTCTGACACCCAGTTGGTCATCTTCACGCCGTCGTCGGCGGCGCTGTCGATGTAGCTGAACCGCTCGAATTTCGGGTCGAGTATGAATACTCCGATGTCAGTGCCGACGTAGAGGGTGTTGTCCTCCCGGCTGTGCAGGGCGCTGATATTGTTGTTGCGTATGTTCTTGCCGGTGTCATGACAGTCAAACACTTTTATCGTGCGCCCGTCGTAGCGGTTGAGTTTGTTGCGTGTGCCGAACCACATGAAGCCGTCGGGTGTCTGCGCTATCGCCTTGATGTCGGTCTGCGACAGTCCGTTCTCCTTGTTGATATTTCTGAAATAGAAATGATGTGACGGCTCCTGTGCGGCGACACACAGTGCAATCAGACAAAACAGTATGGAAAGCAGATACTTTTTCATGGCGTTAAGGATTGCTCAAAATTAATAATGTCTGTTATTTTAATCGGCTCAAAAAATATAAAAATAGTAGAAAGACGGCTTCAGAGGCGCTTTCGTGCTATAAAATTAAGCTAAATATTATATTTATTAGGCGGGGTGTGTCGGAATTTTAACATAATAATTCCGACATTTGTAAAAAACAATACCTAACTTTGAATGCCATGAAAAAGAAATTCCTGCTGATAGCGCTCGCGTTGGTGCAGATGACAGTGGCGGCCACGGCCGCACGTCGTGTGCTGCCTTTCAACGACGGGTGGTCGTTCTACAAAATGTCTGATCCCGGCGAAGTGTCGGAAGTGACGCTGCCACATTGCTATAATGCGTCAGACGGCACCGACCCCCGATATTATAGAGGTGAGGCTGTCTACACCAAAGTGTTTGACGCTCCCGAGGCGGCCGGCGGCGACCGTGTGTTCATACGTTTTGAGGCGGCAGGTTTTCAGGCCGGCGTCACCCTCAACGGCGTGGAGCTCGGACACCACAAGGGTGGCTTCACCGCGTTCTGTTACGAACTCACCGACCTGCTCCGACCCGAGGGAAATGTCATGGAGGTCACGGTCGACAACCGCAAGGATATGACCATAGCGCCGATTAACGCCGATTTCACCATGTTCGGCGGTATTTACCGTCCTGTGAGTCTGCTTGTGCTGCCAAAAGTCAATATCACCCCGATGGATTACGCCTCGCCGGGCGTGTACTTCGAGCAGCTTGAGGCCACTGAAAAGGCTGCGCGGGCCGCGGTAAAGGTGCTTGTCGACGGTTTTTCTGAAAAACAGCTCGAAAAACTTTCGCTTCATACCGAACTCGCTGACGCCGACGGCAATGTTGTGGCCCGCTCGTTGTCACGCGGCAAGATTATGCATAATGGTTTTACGGCCATTGCCGACACAATCGGAGTGGCAAATCCGCAGTTGTGGGACGGACGTCGTTCGCCGGCGCTTTATACGCTTACCGTGGCTTTGGCCGACGGCGACCGGATAATTGACGAAGTGACGCAGACGGTGGGTTTCCGCACTGTCACTGTCGACCATGGCAAAGGGCTGAGTCTCAACGGCCGTCCCAACAATATACGCGGGGTCAACCGTCATCAGGACCGTCCCGGCAAAGGCTGGGCCATCTCCGAGGCCGACCATCGTGAGGATATGGAGCTTATAAAGGAGATAGGCGCCAACGGCATCCGCCTCGCCCACTACCCCCACTCCGAATATTTCTATGACCTCTGCGACCGCGAGGGTATGCTCGTGTGGGCGGAAATACCCTTTGTGGAGCAGGCTCCCGACAACGAGGAGTTTGCCGCCACTACCAGGAGCCAGCTTATCGAACTTATACGCCAGAACTATAACCATCCCTCGATATTCTGCTGGAGCCTTTTCAATGAGCTCGGCGGAGAGCCCGTGGCTCTTGTAAGCGAACTCAACGACATCGCCCACGCGGAGGACGCCGGCCGATACACAACAGCCGCCTCCAACAGTGACAATTCGCCGCTCAACGATATTCCCGACATTATGGCCTACAACACATATCCGGGCTGGTATTGGGCCGACCCGGCCACGATGCAGTATGCCATCGACTGGAAATACCGGCCTGAAAAGCAGCCGCTTGCCATCAGCGAGTATGGCGCCGGAGCGAGCATACGCCACCACGGGTTCCTTACCGAACATCCCGAACCGGGCGGTGAGTGGCATCCCGAGGAGTGGCAGGCCACCGTGCATGAAATAAACTACCGCGAAATCGACAAGCGCGATTTCGTGTGGGGCACTTTCGTCTGGAATATGTTTGACTTCGCCAGCGCCGGGCGCACCGAAGGCGACACCCACGGCATGAACGACAAAGGTCTCGTGACCTACGACCGCTCCACGCCAAAGGATGCCTTCTATTTCTATAAGGCAAACTGGAACGACGAGCCGATGGTGCACATCGCCTCAAAGCGGTTTGACCACAGGGAAGGGAATGCCCGTCAGATGAAAGTCTACACCAACTGCGACGGTGTCTACCTGATACACAACGGTGTCAGATATTATCCCGACGGCAATCCGCAGGCTCACGTCTATACGTGGGACAACATACCCTGGGCAGAGGGCGACAACCGTTTCACAGCCCACGCGGTGCGCGACGGAAAGATTTTTTACGATAACTGCATGACAACTTACAGCAAATGAAAAAGTTATTCACAACATTACTGCTTCTTGCGACAACCGTAGCCGTGCATGCCGGAAAAAAGAGTGCCGCGGATTATGTCAATCCGCTTATAGGCACGGCATGGGAAGGGGAGGGTGGCACAGCGCCGTTTGTCGGCCGTCCGTTCATGATGACAAATTTCCTGCCGCAGACGCGTCAGAACAAGATGGGTTCGATGGCCTACGTCTACGAGGATAAGGAGATTATCGGATTTATGGCGTCGCACCAGCCTACGGTGTGGATGGGCGATTACGGCTACGTGTCGCTTATGCCTCAGACCGGAGGGGAAATAAAATACCTGCCGGAAGAACGTGGACTGGCTTTCGACCATGCCGACGAAAAATCTACCCCCTACTACTATTCGGTCAAGATGAAAACGCCTCAGGGGAAGCTGCTCAAAGGGGAGATGACGGCAGCAAGCCGTGCAGCCATAATGCGCTTCACCTTCCCCAAAAAAGAGAAGGTGCAGAATATCATAGTGCAGGGCATCAATCTCAATCCGGCGCTTGCAGACTGGGCCAACGACTACGGGCCCCGCATCGAAAAAATACACGGCTATATCCATGTCGATACTGTCAACAATGAGATATGGGGTTATAACCCCGACAGGCAGTCGTCACAGATAAGTCCGGATCTGCCCAACTTCAAGGGATTTTTCGTAATCAAATTCAACCGTCCGATAAAAGGCGTGATGACATGGGACAATAATGAGGTATATCCTGAAAAACCGAGACATAAAGGAACGCGCATGGGCGCGGCAGTGTCGTTTGACAACCGCTCGGACGTCGTAGAGGCGCGCATAGGCACCTCTTTCATCAGCGTCGAGCAGGCGCGTGAAAATCTCGAGCGGGAAATCGGGTCGAAACCTTTCAGAGAGGTCATGGCCGAGACGCGCGACGCCTGGAATGACAAACTTGCCAAAATCGAGCCTTCTGGCATAGATGATAACACCAAGGCCATATTTTATACGGCGATGTATCATTGCTATCTGTTTCCGCGCGAGTTTTCGGAATACGGACGCTATTACAGCGCTTTTGACGACAAGGTGCACGAAGGCTTCAGCTACAACGACTATTCGCTATGGGATACATTCCGTGCCTATCATCCGCTCATGACTATTCTGGAGCCGGAGCTGACCGGAAACTGGATCACTTCGTTATTGCAGATGTATAAGGAGGGCGGGTGGCTGCCGATGTGGCCCAACCCGGGATACACCAACATAATGGTGGGGACGCACGCCGACGCTGTCATCGCCGACGCCTTCATGAAAGGCATTCGCAACTATGATACGGAGCTCGCCTACGAGGCTGTGCGCAAGGATGCCATGGTGCCGCCTGACTGCGACACGCAGCGCCGTTACGGCGACCGTGACCGCTGGACGGCCTACGAGGCCCGTGCCGGCGCCAGCTACTACCACTCGCTTGGATATATACCAGATGACCGCACTGCCGAATCGGTGTCGCGCACGCTCGAGTATGCCTACGATGACTGGTGTGTGGCGCAGATGGCGCGCGAGCTCGGCCATGACGAGGATTATGCACGGCTTATGGATATGTCGAAAAACTACCGCAACATCTACAATCGGGAGAAAGGTTTCATGCTACCGCGAAAATACTCAGGCGAATGGATTGATCTCGACGACCACAACCGCACCGGCCTTACCGAAGGCTCGAAGTGGACATATCTTTTCTGTGCGATGCACGATATACCCGGACTGATTGACCTGATGGGAGGTAACGAGGCTTTCACTGCAAAGCTCGACCGCAACTTCGAGGAAGGGCATTACCGCCATGACAACGAGCCGGGTCATCACTACATCTATCTATACGACTGGTGCGGGCAGCCGAAGAAGGCGCAGGAGCTTGTGCGTCATCACACCCGTGTCAATTATCCGAATTCGCCCGTGGTCAACGGCAACGATGACTGCGGACAGATGTCGGCATGGTATATATTTTCGGTAATGGGATTTTATCCGGTGGCTCCCGCTTCGAATACTTTTGCCGTAGGAGCTCCGCAATATCCTGAAATCAGAGTGAAAGCAGGCGCTGACGGCCATTCGCTCACCATACGTGCCGACGGTCTGTCGGAAAATAGCAGATATGTCGCCGGCATAGAGATAGACGGTGTCGCCCACAACGGTAATTTCCTGTCGTGGGACGATATCTCCAATGCCCGTGAAATAGTTTTCCGCATGACTGACTGATTCTGCTCCAATGGGAAATTCCGTAATATTTTTATAGAAACAACGAAGCCGTGACGGGACATCTTGCCCTCGTCACGGCTTCAGCCTGTTATACTTTTTTTATCTCATGCACAATATATCCTCATCGCAGCAGTCCCCCTGGCTATATACGGAGAGCCGGAGGCTACGACGTGCGATATGCCTCCGAAAACCAAGCCCGGGAATGTCGTTTTGTGGTGCTACACAAATAGTTTGCGCAGGCATCCCGATTGAATGCGCTTCAGTGACAGCAGCTTGCGATTTTATGAAGCGAAGGTGGAAATCTACCATTGTGTTATTTTTTGGAATGCATGTTTGGTGCATGTATGGTTTAAAAAGATAAATTTGCGTTAAGCAATATTAATTGCGCAACCGACAGACCAATCATCGAAACCCCTGATTACCTTAAATATGAAAAATATCGGAAAACGAACAATGTTAACGGCCGTGATAGCGGCGACTGCCGCAGGCGGAGCAATGCCGGTGGCAGCGCAGACAATCGAACACGGCAAGTGGGCCATCAGTCTCGACGGAGCAGCCCGGAAAGTGACATTTGCCAAAGACGGCAGCGATGTGCTGTCGGGCGTGTCGGTGCGGTTCGGATATAACGGCGAAGTGTATGACACGTCAGACTATGCGTCGGCTACTGTCAGCGACAAGGCCGTGACCGACAAGGCGGGCGATGCTCACGCCTATACAATCACCTACCGCAGCGACGCCGGACTTCCCGATGTCGACCAGACTTTCCTTTTGTTTGACAATGCGGATTATTTCCTGACGGAAGTGACCCTGAAATCAGATGCGAAGATATCATCCAATTATATCGCGCCGGTATATACTACGGAGCATAACCTGTTTCTGCCGGTTGACAACAGCAACCGCTTCCTGACAGTGCCGTTTGACAACGATGGCTTTGTGACCTATGGCTCGCACACTCTGAGCTGTACGCAACAGGGCAAACCGTCGAGCGGACGCGTGGCCCGCGATTCGATTTCATTTGAAGTGACGGCGATTTTCAACGGCAATACACAGAAGGGTCTTGTGCTCGGTTCGGTTGAGCACGACAACTGGAAGTCGGCCATAAGAATGTCCGGCAGTCCGGTGATACAGAGCTACATGTCAAAAGTCGAGGCATACAGCGGCGCTACACATGCTGCCACCCGCGACCATCATAACGACGATAACGGCGGTTTCGTGATGCGCCACGGCTATCTGAGCGGCACCGAAGTGAAATCGGCCCGCTTCATGGTCGGTCTTTTCGACGACTGGCGCACAGGCATGGAGACATTCGGTGAAATCAACAATGTGTACGCACCCAAGCGCCCATGGAACGGCCCGACGCCATTCGGCTGGAACAGTTGGGGCGGCATGGCCACGAATGTCAACTACGAGGGGGTGATGTCGGTGTCGGATTTCGTGAAGGAAAACTTCCAGGGAAAAAATAATTACGCGCCTGACGATGTGGTGTTTATCGGACTCGACTCCTATTGGGGCAACCTCGACTGGGATCAGCTTGAGGCGTTCTGCAACAAGTGTCGTGAAAACGGCCAGACCCCAGGCATCTACGACACGCCGTTCTCAAACTGGGTGCACAGCCCCGGCGATGCGATGGAAGGCAACAACGGCTACTACTATGACGAAGCTCTGTTGCGCATCAACGGTCAGGTGACCGGCCATCTCGATCCGACGCATCCCGCCACCCTCTCACGCATGAATTATTATATCGACCGCTTCAAGGCACTAGGCATCAAGTATATAAAGCTCGACTTCCTCAACCACGGCTCATGTGAGGCCGACTACTTCTACGCTCCCGGGGTCACCACCGGCATACAAGCCTACAACTACGGTATGAAGCATTTTGCCGAACGTTGCGGCGATGATATGTTTATTGTGCTGTCGATATCTCCGCTCTTTCCCGCGCAATATGCCAACGCGCGCCGCATAAGCTGTGACGCCTGGGGCGAGATGTGGCACACCAACTACATGATGAACAGTCTGTCGTTCGGCTGGTGGCTCGACCGCGTGTACAGCTACAACGACCCCGACCACCTGTGTGTGACCGACCGCACCGAGGAGGAGAACCGCGCGCGTCTGACTACGGGAGTCTGCACCGGCTACTGCATGAACGGCGACAATCTCTCTACCGCAGGCTCTTTTACGGGCACCGTGGCCAATCAGGAAAGAGCGAAGAAATATTTCCAATATCCGGCAATCAACGAGGCCATAAACATGGGGCGCTCATTCCGTCCGGCCTACGGTCACAAACTCTACGGGCCCAACAGCTCTGTTGACCTGTTCTATCTTGAGACAGATGACTCATGGTATATAGCCTATTTCAACTATGGAGAGGCAACCAAGAGCGGCTACCTCGACCTTTCGACGCTCGGCATCGACGCCGACAACGTAGACACCGCGCGAAGCAGGGAGCTGTGGTTTGACAAGGGTGTGAATATTGATTCCCGCGGCCTGCAGTATGAAGTGATTTTCAACGAGGCCAAGCTCTACCGTCTTTATAAGAAGTAATGAGAAACCGACATATAACAAGAACAAACCAATCCTATTACCATAATGAAAAGACTGAACATTTACAGACTGGCATTTGCGGTCGGCCTCATGTCAATGACGGCAGGATTGCAATCATGCAGCGACTCCGACGACAACAAGACGGAGTATAATCCGTCAGCACCTATCGAGCTCACCGATTACTATCCTACGGAGGGTGGTGTGGCAACCAAGCTGATACTCAACGGATCGAATTTCGGAACCGACGCGTCGAAAATCCAGGTGCTCATCAACGAACACCCGGCCGCCGTGGTAAGTTCGGTGGGCGACCAGATCTACGCCATCTGTCCCCGCAAGCCCGGCGAAGGCGACGAGAACAATATCATTGACTGCCAGGTAGCCGTGGTGGTCGACGGCCGCCGTGTAGAATATCCCGTGCACTTCAAATATCAGATACAGACGGTTGTCACCACCGTGTGCGGTATGAAAGGCGCGCCCGACGATCCCGTGACCGGCAACCTTGCGCAGACTTCGATGCCTCCGGTGACTTATCTCGCTGTCGACGACAACAACAATATCTTCGCGTCGCTGCGCAATAACAACAGCTACTACAGCAACAACAAGGTGATGATGGTCAACGAGGACGAGGATTTCAGCAAAATCCTCATTCCCGACACCGGAGCTCCTCTCAACCAGCCCTGTATGCTCGACGACGGCAAGACTGTGTATATCCCCACCGACAACGGTCTGGAATACTGGACAATGTCGTCGGACAACATGTGGAGCCCGATGAAGCAGTCGCTCAAGCCCAACACCGGCCAGACGCTGACTTTCGACTACAAGCACTCGTTTGCCATGTGTAAGTATGACGGCTATATGTATGTGCGACCCAAAAACGGCATCCTCTATCGCTTCGACCCCGAGTCGGGTCTTACCTCGCAGGTTGCCAACGGTCTGATGAGCGGCTCAGACGCCTACATGACATTCAGCTTCAAGCACCCGACGATGCTCTATATCGCCTATACCAACAACCATTGCATCTACTCCTACGATATCATCACAGGCAAGCATGAGCTGATCGCAGGCATATCGTCGCAGTCTGGCTACATCGACGGCAACGGCGCGTCGGCCATGTTCAGCGAGCCGCGTCAGCTCATTCTCGACGAGAACGACGACATGTATATCGCCGACACCAACAACCACTGCATACGCAAGGTGACCCCCGACGGAAAGGTGAGCACCGTGATCGGTATTCCAGGCGAAGCGGGCTATCAGGACGGCGCCCCCGACGAAGCACTGTTCAGCCGTCCCTTCGGTGTATGTATCAACAAGGACGGCATCATCTATATCGGTGACTTCGACAACCAGTGCATACGCCGTCTTGCCATCGAATAACAAACCTGACAAATCAAATACCAATGCAAAGAAGAGTAATATTCATGATAGCATTCCTGTTCATGGCGATAGGAGCCGTGGCGCAGGACGTGACCGTGACAGGTACGGTCTATGACGAGTACAACGATCCGTTTCCCGGTGTTGTGATTCAGCCCAAAGACCGTCCCGGTATCGGTATCAACACCGATATCGACGGTAACTTTATGATAAAAGTACAGAAGAGGGATGTCCTCGTTGTGTCGTGTCTGGGTTATAACACTCAGGAATTTAATGTCGACCAGGTGACAAGCCCGATGCATATCACCATGGAGCCGTCGAGCCAGATGCTTGACGAGGCCGTTGTTGTTGGTCTTGGCACCCAGCGCAAGATATCGGTGGTCGGCGCCGTGACATCAGTCGAGGTCGACCAGCTCCAGACCCCGGCCACCAATCTTCAGAACATGCTCGGCGGACGTGTGCCCGGTGTGATTTCAATACAGAAGAGCGGTGAGCCCGGCAAGAATATCTCCGACTTCTGGATCCGCGGTATCGGCACTTTCGGCGCCAACTCCAGCGCACTGGTGCTCATCGACGGTCTTGAAGGAAATCTGAGTGAGCTTGACCCCGCCGATATCGAGAGCTTCTCGGTGCTCAAGGATGCATCGGCCACAGCGGTCTACGGTGTGCGCGGTGCCAACGGCGTCGTGCTCGTGACTACCAAACGCGGAACGGCCGACAAACTCCAGGTTACCGGACGTGTCGACTTCTCGGTGTCGCATCTGACCCGCATGCCGCAGTTTGTCAACTCATACGACTACGCGCGTCTTGCCAACGAGGCTCTTGCAGTGCGTGGCAACTCTCCCCTTTATTCAGATATCGAGCTGTCGCTCATCAAAAACCATCTTGACCCCGACCTCTATCCCGATGTCAACTGGCGCGACGAGATACTACATGACAACTCGCTCACTCAGACATATTATGTCAACGCACGTGGCGGCGGTTCGCTCGCACGTTACTTCCTTTCTCTGGGCTACAAGAACGAAAGCGCGGCCTACAAGCAGGACAAATCGTCGAAATATTCCACACATGTGGGTTACCAGACATTCAACTACCGTGCAAACCTCGACATCAATCTCACCAAGACCACGCAGCTTTATTTCGGCGCCGACGGCTTTATTTCTGAAAAGAGCGAGCCTGGCAACAACAACACCGACGCACTGTGGCAGACATGCCGCAATCTGACCCCCATAACCATCCCGACACGCTACTCGTCGGGCGAACTTCCCGCATTCGGAACCAACAACGCATATTCACCCTACGTGATGCTCAATCACACCGGTATGACGAAGATACGCCATTACCGCGGCAAGGCCACTCTCGAGCTCAAGCAGGATCTGTCGATGATAACCGAGGGTCTTAAGGTAAGACTTCAGGGTGCATACGACAATGAGTCTGACCTGCGTGAAATCCGCTCGGTGCTTCCCGAAATGTATTATGCATCTACCCGCAAATATACCGGCGAGCTCGCGCTTGTGAAGCGTGTCGACGCTCAGACCGCACGTTACAACCATCAGGACGCGCAGTATTACAAGATACATTTCGAGGGTACCGCCACGTGGGACCGTCTCTTTGCCCGCAAACATCGTGTAGGCGCTCTCGTCTATTACTATATGAGCAGCCAGCAGACAATGGACGGCTCAATCGACGGACGTCCCGAGTCGCTTCGCAGCATGTATGCGATACCTATCCGCTATCAGGGCGTCTCGAGCCGTCTTACCTACGGTTTTGACGATACTTACTTCATCGACGCCAACTTCGGTTACACCGGCTCGGAAAACTTCCAGGCCGGACACCGCTTCGGTTTCTTCCCCTCGGTGGCTGCCGGCTGGGTGCCCACACAGTATAAATTCATCACAGAGAACCTTCCCTGGCTCAACTTCCTGAAGATACGCGGTTCGTACGGTCTCGTCGGCAATGACCGTCTCACCGACGAGCGTTTTCCTTACCTGACGCTGATGACTAACAGCAACGGCGGCGGTGGCTGGGGCTCCAATGTCGGCTATATAACTGAAGAGCGCGTAGGCGCCAACAATCTCCAGTGGGAGAAGGCCAAGAAACTCGACGTTGGTATCGAAGGTCGTCTGTTGAACAATAAAATCGACTTCGTTGTCGACTTCTTCCAGGACCGCCGCGACGGTATCTACCAGCGCCGCACGCAAATTCCCGACTATGCCGGCCTCGTGTCAATGCCTTTCGGCAACGTGGGCCGCATGAAGAGCTACGGTGCCGACGGCAATATCTCGTTCTCGCAGTCATTCGGCAAGGACTGGTCACTTACCGTCAGAGGTAACTTCACCTACTCAGCCAACAAAGTCGAGAACTGGGAGCAGGCCGAACAACCTTACCCCTATCAGAATTACACCGGCTATGTAAACAACGCATTCCGCGGACTCATCGCTCTCGGTCTTTTCCGCGACGAGCTTGATGTCAAGCAAAGCCCGACACAGACATTCGGCAGCTACATGCCCGGTGATATCAAATACAAGGATGTCAACGGCGACGGTGTCATCGACGACAACGACCGCGTGCCCCTCTCTTATCCCAACTATCCCAAGCTGATGTATGGCTTCGGCGGTGAGGTGAGATGGAAAAATCTTACGCTCGGCATCATGTTCAAGGGCACCGGCAACACTGACTACTATTATGTCAACGGCACATCGGGCGGCGAGGGCTACATACCATTCTACAACGGCTCGACCGGCAATGTGCTCCAGCTTGTGGCCGACCAGCGCAACCGCTGGACTCCGGCTTCATATTCCGGCGACCCCTCTACCGAAAATCCCAACGCGCTCTATCCGCGTCTGAGCTACGGCCGCAACGAGAACAACAACCAGCTCTCGACATTCTGGCACACCAACGCCCGCTATCTGCGTCTGCAGGAAATCAACCTCAACTATCACGTGATTCCCGGGCAGCTGCTCCGCACTCTGGGTGTGAGCTCGATGGACGTGCAGTTTGTGGTCAACAACGTGGCTGTCTGGAGCCCTGTCAAACTGTGGGATCCCGAACAGGCGGAATATAACGGCGGTGCATACCCCATTCCCCGCACATTCTCACTCCAACTCTATGTTAACTTCTAATACATGGCAACAATGAAAATATTAAAAGCAATAATACCTCTGGCCGTGGCAGGATACTGTGTGTTCACCCCTTCCTGCAACTATCTTGATGTCGACGGCTACTTCGATGATACTCTTAAATATGACTCGGTGTTTGTGAAGCGCCAGTACCTTGAGAAATATCTGTGGGGTGCGGCCGGCGAGCTGCCCGACGAAAGCGCCATCTTCGGCAACGATGTGATGCCCGGCGAGACGGCCACCGACGAAATTTTTACGCTCAATGACTACGGTCTGTTTCACGGCAAGGCCATGACCCTCGGCCTGGTGTCACCCGCTGATCTGCGCGGCATGAACTCATGGCCGGCATGCTACAAGGCGATACGCAAGGCCAACACCATCCTGGCGCGCATCAACGAGTGTCAGGACATGTCGACGGTGCAGCGTTCCGAGATTGTAGGCTACGCCCATTTCTTGCGCGGATATTCCTACTATATCATATTGATGAACTACGGGCCGGCCGTGATACTCGGCGATGAAATCCTTGACAACAACGAGGAAGCAAGCTATTATGCCCGAGCCCGAGCCACTTACGACGAGACTGTCGACTATATCTGTAACGAGCTTGAGACAGCGGCACAGTATATACCCAACGAAGTCGATATCGCCAACTTCGGCCGCCCGACCCGCGGCGCGGCATACGCTATCATAGCCCGCGTGCGTCTGCATGCGGCATCACCTTCGTTCAACGGCGGACAGTCGGCTACACGTTACTTCTCGGGATGGAACCGCTCGACCGACGGCGCGCCTTACGTGAGTCAGACCTACGACGAGCGCAAGTGGGCGCTTGCCGCCGCAGCCTGCAAGCGTGTCATCGACATGAACAAGTATGAGATCCACACGGTAGAGCGCGTGTCGGCCGACGCCGGTGACGCCACTGCCGCCACTCCAGCGCTTCCGCCGACGGTGTCAGACGCGGCGTTCCCCTACGGCGCAGGCGACATCGACCCGCTGAAGTCGTATGCCAACATGTTTAACGGCACAACCTACGCCGTGCAGAACAAGGAACTTATCTGGGGCAAACAGTCCGGCTCGATACAGGAATTCACCCGCCAGTCGTTCCCAATCTACATGGGTGGCTACAACAGCATGAACATACCCCAGAAAGTCATTGACGAATACCGTATGAAAGACGGCAAGACCATCGACGAGGCACGCCAGACAGGCGAATACTCCGAGACGGGCAACTCGCGTGTGCTCACCTACTTCTCGGGCTACCGTGTGCTCCGCGGCACCTACAACATGTATGTCAACCGAGAGATGCGTTTCTATGCCTGTGTAGGCTACAGCGGCTGCTACTGGCCCGCCACCTCGTGCAACAACAATAACTTCCGCCAGCAGACCGTGTGGTATTACAACGGAGGCAACGCCGGCAAAGACAAGGCGATTGCCGAGCCCCGCAACTACAATGCGACAGGCTACGTGCTCAAGAAATATATCCATCCGGAGGACAACTGGTATAACGGCGACGGCTCGACCCGTACCGCCAAGACATTCCCCATCATCCGCTATGCCGAGATATTGCTGTCGTATGTCGAGGCTGTCAACCACCTGAGCGGCACACACACCGTGGAGCTTCCTTCGGGTCAGACCTACACGCTGTCGAGAGCTTCGGAACTTGAAAACGCAGTGTTCTGTTTCAACCAGATACGTTTCCGTTCGGGGCAGCCGGCTATCGACGCGCAGGATTATGCCGACGAAGAGTCGTTTGACAAGCAGATACGCCACGAGCGTTTCATCGAATTCTTTGCCGAGGGACGCCGTTACTATGACCTTCGCCGCTGGGGCACCCTCGAGGAGGAGGAAAACCTGCCTATCACCGGCATGAACGTCGAGGCAGCCGCCAACGGTTACTATGCACGCACCGTAGTCAACCATGCCGACTTCCGCAACCGCGTGTGTGACAAAAAGATGGTGTTCCTCCCCATACATCGCGATGAAATCAGAAAATCAAGACTTCTTGACCAGAACCCCGGCTGGTAATCCGGCTAACCCCGATTTATAAAACGACTGAATATGAAAATCAGATATATAATACCGGCAGTCATGGCCGCAGCGGCGATGATGACCGCATGCGACGAGAACGACCAGTTCAAAGGCGAGCTCTATGAGAAAGTCATCTATGTGCTGAGCGACAACGACCATCTGTTTGCAAGTGTGCATCAGCTCGGCGAGACAACTACGGGTTATGTCACCGTCTACTGCGGCGGCACAGAGCATATCACCGAAGATGTGAGAGTGGAGCTTGAGCCCTACACCCAGGCGCTCGACGACTACAACTATATCAACTTTGACCTCGACGAGTCGCGCTATGCGAGACTTCTCGATCCGTCGCACTACTCAATCGAAAGCTACAGCACGGTGCTGAGCGCGTCAAGTCCCGACTACTATTCGCTGATACCTGTCAAGGTCAATCCCGACGGACTGTCGCCCGACTCGACCTATATAATCCCGATGCGCATCAAGTCGGTGAGCGACCACAGGGTCAATCCCGACAAGGACAAGGTGATGTATCGCGTGGTGCTCGCCAATGAGTTCGCCACAATGGAGCGTACCACCTACTATCAGATGACAGGTGTCGAGGCTCTCGGACTCTCGTCGGGAGAGGTTGCAAGCGGTATATCCGTGACCCGTGTCGTGGCTCCGCTTGCCAAAAACAAGGTGCGCATGTTTGCCGGCACGCATTCCTACGTGCCCAACAGCGTGTCGCTCGATGAAATCAACCGCTATGCCATGACAGTCACCTTCAATGACGACCATACCATCGACATCGAGCCTTACGGCGACATCGAGGTGGAGATTGTCGACAATGAGGAGAGCAATTACTGGGAATACAACGAGAAGGGCTGGCTGATGCTCTACATGAGCTACCGCTTCAAGGACACCGTCACCTATAACGGCAATACAGAGACCTGCTGGGTGACGATGACCGAGACCAATACGCTCAAACCGGAACAGACCGGCAACTGATGCAGACAGGCTGTCATAACACAGCCTGTTGTACTCTCCCTCTCTCTCTTCCAAAACCTGACATAACCTCCATTATAGATGAAGCAAACCGAAAATAGAAAGACAATAAGGTCAGGCGTAGTGTCACTGATGCTCTCGGTCATGGCGGCCGGTGGTGTCAGTGCCGCAAAAACGCCTGTCGATTACGTGAACCCGTATATCGGCAATATCAGCCATCTGCTGATGCCGACATTCCCGACTGTGCATCTGCCCAACGGCATGATGAGGGTGTATCCCGTCAGAGGCGCATATACCGACAGCCGTATCAACGGGCTTCCGCTGATTGTTGTCAATCATCGCGAATGTCAGGCGTTCAACCTGTCGGCCACGCAGAGTCTCGGAGCAGACTCAGAGTTGCCGTATTCGATAGTGACGGATTATGACAACGAGACAATCACGCCTTACAGCTATGCCACCGACATCGACGGCCAGAACATACGCGCCGAATACACCCCCTCGCGTCATTCGGCGGTCTATCGTCTGACTCCCGATCAGGAGAAAGATGACATGACACTGATACTCAATGCCCGCAACGGCGAGATGAAAATCGACGGACGGAGCATAAGCGGCCATCAGTACACCTGGGGAGGTGTCAGGATATATATTTATGCCGAGGTTGACAGAGTGCCGTCGGCGGCAGGAGTGCTGTCGGGCGGAAAGATGTCTGCTTCAAACGAGGGAAAGGGTGATGAAGCGTGTGTGGTGATGACGTTTGACCCGACACTTCCGGTTGAAGTGCGCTACGGCGTGTCGTATATCGATGCGGAGCAGGCGCGAAAGAATATGGAGCTCGAAGTCGGACATTCGGGTTTCAACGATGTCATGAAACAGGCGCGCAAGGCGTGGAACGACGAGCTTGGCAAAATCATTGTCGAGGGTGGCAGCGAAGCCGACAAGGAGGTGTTTTATACGGCTCTTTATCGGTGTTACGAGCGCCCCGTCGATCTTGCCGAATACGGACGTTATCTCAATCCTGCCGACCGCAGAGTATATGCCGGCGAACATCATTACACCGACGACTGGCTGTGGGACACCTATCGTGCGACCCACCCGCTGCGCATACTTCTGTCAGAGAGTCAGGAGGCCGATATGCTCAACTCGCTTATCGACTACGCCCGACGCTCGGAGCAGCAGTGGCTGCCGACATTTCCGGCTGTCAGCGGCGACTCCCACCGCATGAACTGCAACCACGGTGTAGCAGCTATAGCCGATGCAGTGGCAAAGGGTGTGGAAGGTGTTGACATTGCGGCCGGATACAAGTATGGCAAGGCTGCCGTCGACGACAAGACACTGGCGCCGTGGCGCAACGGCAAGGCCGGATATCTCAACCGTTTTTACCGTGAGCACGGATATATTCCGGCTCTGCATCCGGGCGAGAAAGAGTATCTCGACGAGGTTGACGGCTGGGAGAAACGTCAGGCCGTGGCTGTGACACTCGGCACTGCCTACGATGACTGGTGTCTGTCAGTGATAGCCGGGCACCTTGGCCTTGACGCTGACTCGGCCTATTATGCGGCGCGGTCGCAGAATTACCGTAAACTTTTCAATCCGGCCACATCGTTCTTCCATCCCAAAGACAGCGCCGGAAATTTCATCGAGCCGTTTGACTACAAGTTCTCGGGCGGCATCGGCGCGCGCGACTATTATGACGAGAACAACGGCTGGACCTACCGCTGGGACTGCCAGCATGATATTCCCGGACTGATTGGGCTCATGGGAGGCAACGAACAGTTTATCGCAAATCTCGACGATACGTTCAATGAGTGGCTTGGCAAAAACAAGTATGAGTTTTACAGCGTGCTTCCCGACCAGACAGGCAATGTCGGTCAGTTCACCATGGGCAACGAGCCGTCGATGCATATTCCGTATCTGTATAACTATGCGGGAGCGCCGTGGCGCACGCAGCGCCGTGTGCGTCAGCTGATACGCCAGTGGTTTCGTCCGGATGTGATGGGAATGCCCGGCGACGAGGATGGTGGCGGACTGTCATCGTTTGTGGTGTTCTCGATGATGGGATTTTATCCCGTGACACCCGGTTCGGGTGTCTACAGCGTGGGCACACCGTTCTTCACGAAGGTGAGGCTGCGCATGGAAAACGGCAAGGAGCTTGTTATCGAGGCTCCGGGGAGTTCTGACGAATGCAAGTATATCGGAGGCGCCACAATCGACGGCCGCACTCTTGACAGCCCGTGGTTCACTCACGAAGAAATCAGGAACGGCGCGAAGATAAAGCTGAAGATGAGCCGCCGCCATACCGACTGGGGCTGTAAACAATAATTTACTTAAAAGGAAAAAGATACGCTATGATAAAGATAAAAGGATTGACTGTCGCGGTGTCACTGATGACAGCGGCGCTGGCAGCCGGAGCGACAGATGTGAGAATTATAACCTCGACTCCCGAATCGCAGTGGACTGACGGCGGGGTTGTGGAGTATGCCGCCTACGACAATACAGTAAGCCATGACGTGATGGTGACCCGATATGTAGCCCAGACAATGAAAGGTTTCGGCGGATGCTTCAACGAGCTTGGCGGGAAGGCGCTCAAGAGCCTCGGCAAGAAAGAGCGGCAGCGTGTGCTCGAGGGATTGTTTCACCCCGAGGAGGGCCTTAATTTCAGCGTGTGCCGCACCCCGGTGGGTGCCAATGATTTTGCCACGGAATGGTATAGCTATGACGAGACTCCGGGCGATTTCGAGCTGCGCAAGTTCTCGATCAAGCATGACCGAAAATATCTCATACCGTATATCAAGTGGGCGCAGGAAATCAATCCGTCGCTCCGTATATGGGCATCGCCATGGAGCGCTCCGCAGTGGTTCAAGACCAACGGCCACTATGCTAACCGAGCCGACGCAATCAACGGACTCGACCCGTCGAAAGAGGCTCCTACCGGCACCGACCAGATGATACTCGAGCCGGAATATCTCACGGCCTACAGCCGATATCTTTCGCGTTATGTCACCGAATATGCCGCGGAGGGAATCGAGATAAGCATGCTTCAGTTTCAGAACGAGCCGTATACGTTCAACATCTGGCCCAACTGCTCGTGGACGCCTCAGGCAATCACCCGATTTATAGGCGGCTACCTCGGGCCGGAGTTCGAGAAATCGCATCCCGGAGTGGAACTGTGGCTCGGCACTCTCAACACCGACCGCTTCGACCATGTGGAGACAATGATGTCAGACGAGGCGATGGCGCGCTATATCAAAGGTTTCGGTGTGCAGTGGGAAGGCAAGGATATCGTAGGCCGCATATATGAGAAATATCCCGAGCTGCCGATCATACAGACCGAGAACGAATGCGGCGACGGCAGCAATGACTGGGCTGCCGCCGAGCATACCTACGGACTGATGAGAAAATATATCGGCGACGGAGCCGGGCTATACATGTATTTCAACATGGTGCTCGGTGATGACTGCCGCAGTTCATGGGGCTGGAAGCAGAACGCGATGGTCGTGGTGGATACAAAGGCCAAAACAGCGCGTTTCACACCGGAGTATTATGCCATGAAACATGTGAGCCGCTATGTGCAGCCCGGAGCGAAACGACTGATGACACTCGGCAATGACGGCAATCTGCTGGCGTTTGAGAATGCCGACGGCTCGCGTGTGGTGGTGATATATAATCCCGAGGAGCAGACAAAAGAAATGACAGTATCGCTGAGCCGCGACGGAGTGATGAACCTGTCGTTGCAGCCCAAGTCGTTCAATACACTTCTGATAACCGAATGATGAGAGGCATGAAGAAGATAAACCTTACACTGGCGGCCATAATCTGTTGCGCGGCCGCTACGGCACAGAAAGTCGAGATGTTTTCAACCACGGAGACCGCTCCGTGGCAGCAGGTGAAAAATGTGAAATGGAGCGACAAGGTTCCTTCACAGCCTGAGCGTGCGGTCACGCTGACGCCGGTTGAGGCGCAGACAATCGACGGCATCGGCGGCACGTTCAATGAAATCGGGTGGGACATGCTGTGCTATCTTGAGCCGGAGCGGCGCCAGGCAATCCTCAATGATCTTTTCGGCAAGGATGGAGCGAAATTCAGCTACTGCCGCATGCCGATAGGGGCGAGCGACTATGGCATGAATTTCTATTCGCTCAACGATGTCATCGACGATTTCGACATGGTAAACTTCTCGATTGACCGTGACCGTCATATACTTCTTCGCTATATAAAGGAGGCGAAGAAAATCAATCCGGATCTGAAGATGTGGGCGTCGCCCTGGAGTCCGCCGGGATGGATGAAAATCAACAACAGCTATGCCAGCGGATATGACCGGAGCGGCACCGACCACAACGGTCTGCAACCCGAGAGGCATATTGAGCTGCCTTGCACCGGTTTCAAGATGCAGGAGGGCTATCTGAAAGCCTACGCGCTCTATCTTGCGAAATTCTGCAAGGCTTACGAGGCCGAAGGGGTGCATATAGAGAATATAAACATACAGAACGAGCCCTGTTCCAACCATATTTTCCCGAGTTGTCCGTGGCGTCCGGAGGATATGGCATATTTCGTGGGTCGTTTTCTCGGCCCGAAGTTTGAGCAGGAGGGTATCGACACGGAAATAATATTCGGCACAATCAACCGCGACAATCCGGCGTTCACACGCACAGCGCTTGATGATCCGGAGGCTGCCCGATATTTCAAGGGTGCCGGCTTCCAGTGGGACGGCAAGGGCGCAATCCCCTATATTAGCAGGGAGTATCCGCACCTGAAGATGATGCATACGGAGGCCGAATGCGGCAACGGCAGCAATGACTGGGCGGCCGCTGAGCATACCTGGTGGCAGATAAGCCATTATCTGCGCAACGGTGCGCGGGTGTTCACTTACTGGAACATGGTGCTCGATGACACCGGCACGAGTCCGTGGGGATGGAAACAGAACTCGCTGATTTCTGTCAATCCGCGCACTCTTGAGGTCGACTATCATCCGGAGTATTATCTGATGAAGCACCTCAGCCGTTATGTCGAGCCTGGCGCGCGGCGCATAGTGACCGAAGGGGGTGACGACGACCTGCTTGCATTTGTCAATCCCGACGGAGGTCAGGTGGTGGTGACAGTCAACCGTCAGGACACGCCGAAAGAGATTGTGCTGAGGAAGGGTGACCGTTATCTGACGGTGACCCTGCAGCCGAAATCATTCAATACGTTAAATATTTAATACCAAGATAAATACAAAATGAAGATACAGAAACTGATAGCGGCCGGGCTGCTGAGCCTGGCGGGCACGGTCTGTGCGGCGGCACAGACTGCCGAGCTTTACAAAGACCCCAATGCGCCTATACCGGAACGAGTGACGGATCTGCTCTCGCGCATGACAGTAGAGGAGAAGGTGTCGCTTATGATACACAATTCGCCCGGCATACCGCGTCTGGGCATTGACAAGTTCTATCACGGCAACGAGGCGCTCCACGGCATCGTGCGCCCGGGCAAGTTCACTGTGTTTCCGCAGGCCATCGGTATGGCGGCGACATGGAATCCAGCGCTTATCGGGCAGATGTCGGCCGCTATCTCCGACGAGGCCCGCGGCAAGTGGAATGCGTTGGAACTCGGCAAGAAGCAACACGACGGGTCGAGCGACCTGCTGACATTCTGGTCGCCGACAGTCAATATGGCCCGCGACCCCCGCTGGGGACGCACGCCCGAAACCTACGGAGAGGACCCGTATCTGACAGGCCGCATCGGCACGGAGTTTGTCAAAGGGCTTCAGGGCAATCATCCCCGCTACCTTAAAGCAGTAGCCACCCCGAAGCATTTTGCCGCCAACAACGAGGAGCATAACCGCGCTTCATGCAATGCGGTGATTTCAGAGCGCGACCTGCGTGAATATTATCTGCCGTCGTTCGAGCGATGCATCCGCGAGGGCAAGGCGCAGTCAATCATGACGGCCTACAATGCCGTAAACGGGGTGCCTTGCACAGTCAACCATTATCTGATACAGAAGGTGCTCCGCGGCGACTGGGGCTTCCAGGGCTATGTCGTGACCGACTGCAGTGCGCCTGCATGGATGGTGACCCAGCACAAATTCGTGCGTGATTACGAGACAGCCGCCGTGCTTATGATGAAGGCGGGCAATGACATAGAGTGTGCCGACAATGTCTACACTCAGCCGCTGCTCAATGCCTACAGGGATTATCGCGTGACCGACGCCGAGATTGACTCTGTGGCTTACCGCATATTGCGCGGCCGCATGCTTCTGGGTCTGTTTGACGACCCTGCACTCAATCCCTACAACAGCATATCGCCTGACAAGGTGGGATGCCGGGAGCATCAGGAGCTTGCCCTCGAGGTGGCGCGCCAGAGCCTTGTGCTGCTCAAGAATGAGAAAAACATGCTTCCGCTCAATGCCGGCAAGCTGAAGAAGATTGCCGTTGTAGGCCTGAATGCCGACCGTTGCGAATTCGGCGACTACAGCGGCACACCTGTCAACGAGCCTGTGTCGGTGCTTCAGGGCATCCGCAACCATGTCGGCGACGATGTGGAGATAATCCACGCACCCTGGGTGTCGCTCGCCACCGGATATGAGCCTATCTCGAAGGATTTCTTTCCCGAGGGTCTGAAAGCCGAATATTACAGGAATGCCAGTCTGCAGGGTGAGCCAGCGGTGGTACGCACAGATGAAGAGATTTATTACGATCCGTCGTGCCAGCCGCCGGACCCGGCATGGTCGCAGCCTATGTCGGTGAGATGGACCGGAAAGCTGCGCCCCACGGTTAGCGGCGACTATGTGCTGTCGATGAAATCGGACGACGGTTGCCGGGTGTGGCTCGACGGCAAGAAACTGATTGATTCGTGGGTGGAACGTCCGGCCACCAATGATGATGTGACCGTCAATCTCGAGGCAGGCAAGAGCTACGATCTAAAGGTAGAGTATTTTGATGGCGGAGGCGACTGCTTCGCCCGCATGTTCTGGCGTGCACCGATACTTGACAGTGTCGACCGCATCGAGCTTTACGGCGATGCCGGCAAAGCTGCCGCTGAAGCCGATCTGACCATCGCGGTGATGGGTATCGACAAATCAATCGAGCGCGAGGGGCAGGACCGCTATACGCTCGAGCTTCCCGCCGACCAGCAGGAATTCATAAAGGAGATATATAAAATCAATCCCAACACGGTGGTGGTCATGGTGGCCGGAAGCTCGCTCGCCATCAACTGGATGGACGAGAATATCCCCGCCATACTCTATGCCTGGTATCCGGGCGAACAGGGTGGCAATGCAGTGGCCGAGGCTTTGTTCGGCAAATATAATCCGGCCGGACGTCTGCCTCTGACATTCTACCGGTCAATGGACGACCTGCCCGCATTCGACGACTATTCGCTCACCAACGGTCCGGGCCGCACCTATCAGTATTTCACCGGCAAACCGCTCTATGAGTTCGGTTACGGACTGAGCTATACGAAGTTCAAATACAGCAATCTGAAGATTGACACTACGGCTGAGGGAGTCGACGTAAGTTTCAAGGTGAGCAACACCGGCAAACGCGACGGCGACGAGGTGGCGCAGGTGTATGTGAAATATCCCGACACGGGCACCTACATGCCGGTCAAGCAGCTGCGCGGCTTTGAACGCATCAGTCTGAAGCGCGGCAAGTCGGAGACGGTCACAATCCGCATCCCCTACGACGAACTGCGTTACTGGGATGAGAAAGAACATGGGTTTGTGACTCCGCAGGGACGTTATGAAATCTATGTCGGGGCATCGTCGGAGGATATCCGTCTGAAAGGCGAAGCCGAGGTGAAATTTGAGTAAAAAATATATGATTTAAAACCATGAAAAAGAGATATATCGCCGGAATGATTGCCGGAGTTGCGGCATGGCATAATGCAGATGCGAAACTGTGGATCAATGAGATCATGCAGTCGAATATCGATGGCGTTTTTATGGCCGGTGATTTTCCTGACTCATGGTTCGAGATTTACAATGACGGCGACAATGCCGTGCGCCTTAACGATTACCGGGTCGGCGACAGTGACGATTTCGAAAAAGCGTTTGTGTTGAGCGGTTCGGTGGGAGTCGGCGCCAAAGGATACAATCTTATCTATTGCGATAAGGTGGGGAGCGGTTATCATACGGATTTCCGCATCGACTCCGGCAAGGGTAAATTGTATCTGTTTGACCCTCAGGGTGAAATTGTGGATTATGTGTCATACCCGAAGATGCCGGCGCCCAATGTGGCGTACGGCAGGGCAGAGGACGCGTCGCAGGAGTGGGGCTATGAACTGTGTCCCACTCCTCGGGCGGCCAATGGCGGCGGCATCACTTCGGTGACGCATTCCTACATCTATCATCCGCGCGATGCCGCGATGCCGATAGTCTCAATCAATACCAGTCAGGACTATTTCGATGATCCGGCAATAGGATTCTGGAACAATTTCGAGCAGAACTGGCGGCGTCCGGTCAATGTGGAATATTTCACGGAGTTGGGTGAGGAGAGTGTGATAAATCAACTCGGCGAGCTCAGGATACATGGCGGGTGGTCGAGAAACCAAGTGCAGAAGTCGTTGGCAGTGTATGCCAACAAGCGTTTCGGCACGAAGAGATACGGCTATGCTTTCTGGGACGACAGGCCTGATGTCGGTCAGTCGAAATCGTTTGTGTTGCGCAACGGCGGCAATGCGTTTACCGAAGCGCGTATCAACGACTCGTTCGTGCAGACGCTGTTCGGCCGCAACTGCGATAATCTTGACTGGCAGGCCTACCGTGCGGTGATATGTTACATCAACGGCAGATACCGCGGTATATATGCGCTCCGTCAGCGCTCAAACGAGGATTATGTCGAGGACTGTTATGACGGACTGGAGGATATCGACATGCTTGAGAACTGGGATGAACTCAAGGTTGGAACGATTGACAGTTTCGAGGCGCTTAAGGGGCTTTATGAAAACAATCCGGATTATCAACAGATGTCGCAGGCCATCGATGTTGAGAATTTCGCCAACCTGTATATAGCCGATGCGGCGGGTCGCAATGTGGCGTCGGCTTTTCCGTCGGCCGGAGCGGCTATGGTTGAAATCGGCGGCAAGGGGATATATGTGGTTGAGGTGACGCTCGCCGACGGGTCGCGCACTGTAAAAAAAGTGGCTGTGAGATGAAACGGAGACTGACCCGGATGATGCTTGTCGCGGCAATGGCCGCAGCTGTGCAGTGTGCAGTGGCGGAGAGTGCGTTGCAGTTTGCCGACACGGTGATTGATGTGGGCGATGTGAGCCGCAGCTCCTATATGCATGGATGTGTGTTCAGGTTTGTCAATATGTCGGACAGCGCTGTGTGTGTCTATGGGGCGACCACGACATGCGCGTGCACTGTGCCCGATTATCCGCGTGAGCCTGTAGCGCCGGGTGGCAGCGGTGAGGTGAGGGTCGAATTTGATGCCACCGGACAGCCTGTCGGTCCTTTTGTGAAGAAGCTCAAGGTAATGGACACGTCAAGTCCGGGCAATGCGACAGTACTGAAAGTGACGGGTCGTGTGATTTAGGCTCTTGTTATCCGCGGTCGGCGTTGCGGTAGGCTGTCGGGGGCATGCCCATTATTTTGTTGAACAGACGGGAGAAGTAGTAGGTGTCGTCAAAACCGAGTTTGGCGGCAATCTGGTTTATATTCATGTCGGTGGAGTCGAGCATCTGACATGCGGCCTGTATCTTGATAAGATTGAAGTAGGAGATCGGGGCGTGGCCGACGGTGCGTTTGAAGATGGCGGAGAAATGATTGGGGGTGTATCCGGTGAACTCTGCGAGCTGTGACATGGTGATGTGGCGCTCGAGATTTTCTTTCATGAATTTTATGGCCGAGCTGCAGGCGGTTTCCGCAAAAGAGGCGTCGGATGCGGCAGCCGAGGCTCCCGCGAGGCGGAATTGCCTGATGTAGCGCAGCGAACCGAGGTAGTGGTGGAAGAGCGAGAGCGCGTAGTGGAGGTTTTCGATGCTGTAGCCGGCTTTGAGGGTGAAGAATATTTCTTCGAAGAGAGTGGTGCGGTCGGCGATGCGGGAGTCGCCGGCCGGCGCGATGAGGTGTGGGGTATGCATTCCGGCGGCATATTGCGGGGCGAGGGTGCCTTTGAAGTGTATCCAGTAGATGGTCCAGGGAGAGTCGTTGTCGGAGCCGTAGGCATGAGGCCGGTCGTCGGGGAGTATGAAGAACTGACCGTCGGTCACGTCGTAGCGGGTGTCGCCGATGCGATACCAGCCGCGTCCTTCTACGCAATAGATGAGCACAAACTGTCCCGTAGCCTCGTGACGTTCACGGAAATGATGCCGTGCGGAGGGGTAATAGCCAATGTCGGTTATGTGGAGCGCGGCGCCGAGACTGTCACGTTCGAGCATGTCGGTAATCATTTTGGGTATGACGAGCGAGCGCTGTCCGCGAAATCCTTCTTTGATACGTATCATGCAGGCAAATATAAACGATTTGGAGATATTCTCGGCGATGAGTGGGGAAATATCGTTGTCAAGTGTGTTTGTTTAACATTTATTTTGTGATGTGGGCGGTGTTTACGCCCATGTGGGGTTGTATCTTTGCATTACTGAAATATATTACTTCCTCTAAAAAACAAGTGTTATGGCAGCAGCAAAGACAAAAAAGACGGCAACGGCCGCAACTGATAAACCTGACAGCAAGGATGCGAAACTCAATGCGCTGAAGGCGGCGATGGGCAAGATAGAGAAAGATTACGGCCGCGGAGCCATCATGCGTCTGGGCGACAGTTCGGTGGAGCATGTCGAGGTGATACCGACCGGTTCGATAGGTCTGAATTTCGCTCTGGGTGTGGGTGGTTTTCCCAAGGGCAGGATAATCGAGATCTACGGCCCCGAGTCATCGGGAAAGACCACGCTTGCAATCCATGCCATAGCGCAGGTGCAGAAGCAGGGCGGCATAGCGGCGATAATAGATGCCGAGCATGCTTTCGACCGGTTTTATGCTGAGAAACTTGGAGTGGATGTCAATGAACTGCTTATGTCGCAGCCTGACAACGGTGAGCAGGCGCTTGAGATTGTGGAGCAGCTTGTGAGATCGGCGGCGGTTGATTTGATTGTTGTCGACTCGGTGGCGGCTCTGACCCCGAAAAGCGAGCTTGAGGGTGAGATGGGCGACCGCAACATGGGATTGCAGGCACGCCTGATGTCGCAGGCTATGCGCAAGCTGACCGGAGCGATTTCGCGCACCAACACCACGTGTATCTTCATCAATCAGCTTCGTGCGAACATCGGGGCCATGTTCGCTCCGTCGGAGGTGACCACGGGCGGCAATGCGCTGAAATTCTATTCGTCGGTCAGGGTAGAGATACGTCCGGGCACTTCGGTGAAGGACGGCGACAATGTGCTGGGGCGTCACGCAAAGGTTAAGGTGGTGAAGAACAAGGTGGCGCCTCCTTTCCGCCGGTGTGAGTTCGACATCATGTTCGGCGAGGGCATTTCGCAGGCATACGAGATACTTGACCTCGGCGTGGAATATAACGTGGTGCAGAAATCAGGGTCATGGTTCCGTTACGGAGGAACAAATATTGCGCAGGGCCGTGATGCCGCGAAGCGTGTGATAGAGGACAATCCGGAGCTTGCCGCCGAGCTTGAGGCGAAAATCATGGCCGCGCTTGCCGAGGCTGAGAACAAGGGCAAGCCAAAGCAACGGAAGGTGTCGGCTAAGGAAGTGGAGGCCGAAACTGAGGCCGTGGCTGAGGATGATGAGCTCGACGATATGCTCGACGATGTGGATCTTGAGCCTATGGAGCTCGACGAACTTTGACGTATTGGATGATAATCGGAGCAGGTCAGACCTGTCGGACAGCTGTCGGGTGGGTCTGATTACATCAGTAGGCGGGTCAGAGGAATGGCAGGGCGTCGCGAGAGGATTGCTCGATGCGTTTGTTGCGCCAGCATTTGCGGCACACGGCGATGTAGCGGTCGTCGCCGCCGATCTCAACCTGGTCGCCTTCTTCCACGAAGTCGCCGTTGGCGTCGATGCGGGCGTTGATGATGGTCTTGTGGCCGCATGTGCAGGTCGATTTGATTTCGTCGATGGTGTCGGCAATCTCGAAGAGGCGGCGGGAGCCTTCGAAGAGGTGTGACTGGAAGTCGGTGCGCAGGCCGTAGCATATCACATTTGAGCCGAAGTCGTCGACCACGCGCGACAGCTGGTCGACCTGCTCTGCTGTGAGAAACTGAGCTTCGTCGATCAGAAACCAGTCAATCACCGACATCGTTTTCTCAAACATGTCGTGGGCGAACTCGTAGAGGTCGGTGTCGTGATAAATCCATTGGCATTTACGCTCTATTCCTATGCGCGATTTGATGACGTTGTCTTTGTCGCGGGTGTCGATGACAGGCTTCATGCAGAGGTATCGCATGTTGCGTTCCTCAAAGTTGTAGGCTGTGGTGAGTAGCAGGGCAGTCTTGGCTGAGCCCATCGTGCCGTATCTGAAATAGAGTTTGCCTTTGCGGTTCATGGTCGGGGGGATAAAAAATGTGGACGGTGATGAAAAATTCCACCCAAAGATAAAACTTTTCATTTCCATCCACAAATAATTCCTGCAAAAGTTGTCAACAGTGGAGCTGACAGCTGCGGCCTATTTCATGTAGAAGCACTGCACTTTGCCTACGGGGAGTTTTCCCTCGAGTTTGAGGGGGATGTGGCCGGATGCGGTTGATATCCAGGCTTCCATGTCGTCGGAGCTTTTTTTGCCTCCTTCGGCGGTGAAGCTGAATGATATCTTGTAGGCCGGATATTCGGTCTTGTCGATATTGACATTCTCGAGTCCGTGGTAGGTGATTGTCAGTTTCTCCTTTCGTTTTCCGGAGAATACGGTGAGCTCTTTCTTGTCGCCGGGTTTCATGCCGGCATAGTCGAGCGAGCGCATGTAGTAGAATGAACTCAGCATGTCGAGGGTCAGACCGTCGGCTTCAAGCTGCAATTCGGAAGCGGTGAGTTTGTCTTTTTTTGATTTCTGTTTCCATCGGCGGCATGTGGCTGTGACGTGGTTGCCTTTTCTGGTGTAGTTGATGAGGTCGCGTTTATATTCGCCCCCTTCATGGGTTATTTTTTCGTAGTAGGATGGTTCCATGGTGGCGATGTTCATCTGCCCGAGCAGGGTGTCGCGCACGGCATAGAATGCGTCAGCCCATTTCTCGGAGCGGGCTGTGAGCCTGGCTTTTATGGAGCCGGCGTCGGCTCTGCGGGTCGATAGATTGACTGTTCCGGCCTGTTTGTTGACAAGCCCCCATTTATACATGACGCGATAGTCAATCGACTCGCCGTCAGTGACTCTTGCACCGCTGTAAAAAGAGATGCCGGCCACAAATAAAAGTAAGAATAAAAATTTTTTCATAACAATATGACAATCTTACGGCCAAAAAGTTTAGACCCCTTCTCCGGGTGTTAACATTTATTTAGGGAAGGGGGCTTAATTCGGACGATTATTCGGCGGCGAGGGAAACGGTGGCGGGATCCAGGCCGGGAGATGTGGCTGTTACGGTGAAAGTGCCTGCTTTGCCGTTGTTTTGTGCTATCAGTAGGGCTTTCCCGTAGAATGCTTTGCGGCTGTCGGCCTTGAAGCGCTCGTGGGTGTACTGGCAGCCGTTGTCGACGCCGGCGTTGAATGCTGTGCCTTCGACACTGAATGTTATATCGTTGTCGGCCAGGGGGCAGATATTGCCATTGGAGTCGACGACTTCGACCGTGAGATAGCAGAGATCGGTGCCGTCGGCGCTGATTACGTTGCGGTCGGGGGTTAGGCGGATGGCGGCGGGAGCTCCGGCGGTTGTCACCGAGTCGCGTGCCACTTCTTTGCCGTTGCGGCGGCTCACGGCGGTGAGGGTGCCGGGGGAGAAGGGTATGCGCCAAGAGGCGTGGAGCCGGTCAGGGGTCTTGGCGCTGATGCCCATCGATTTGCCGTTGAGGTATAGTTCGACTTCGTCGGCGTTGTTGTAGTAGGCCATGATGTCGATGTCCTGTCCTTCTTCCCAGTTCCAGTGGGGCAGGAGATGGAGCACGTCGGTGTCGTTCTGCCATTCGCTCTGATAGAGGTAATACACATCTTTGGGGAAGCCGGCGAGGTCGACGATGCCGAAGTAGCTGCTTCGCGCGGGCCATTCGTAGGGAGTCGGTTCGCCGATGTAGTCGAAGCCGGTCCATACGAACTGTCCGGATATGAAGTCTTTGTCGCGGACGTGTTTCATGGTCTCTTCATGAGAGCTGCCCCAGGGCACATAGCAGTTGTCGTAGGAAGAGCATGACATGGAATCGTGGTAGAAGGGGCGGTCCCAGCTGTCGGGCCAAATATAGTTGTGGTCGGCGGGCATCATGTAGAAGCCGCGTGTCGACAGGCCTGAGACGCTTTCGGTGATGACAAACGGTTTGCCGGGGAAGTTTTTCGGTACATCGGCGAGCCATCCGTTCTGATAGTTGTAGCCGATGATGTCGAGAGCTCCGGAGCGGTAGAGGTGGTTGTAGGTGGCGGCTTCGTTGCATCCGGCAGTGATGGGTCGGGTGGGGTCGAGGTCGCGCACGCGGTCGGCGAGTTTCTTTGTGAGCAGAGCGTTGACCGACATTTCATTGCCCTCGATGTCGGTCTGTTCGACGGCGTGGCCGAAGTTGAGCAGCAGGTTGGCCTGCGCGAGCGAAAGGGTGTCGGCGTCGGCGTGGGTCCACTGTTCGAGCACTTCGTTGCCGATGCTCCATACGATTACCGACGGGTGATTACGGTCGCGGCGGATGAAGTCGTCAAGGTCGCGTTCATGCCATTCGTTGAAATAGTTGGCGTAGTCGCCGATCGTCTTGCGCTTGCGCCACATGTCGAAAGCTTCGTCCATTACCATAAAGCCCATTTCGTCGCAGTAGTCGAGCAGTTCGGGGGCCGGCGGATTATGTGAGGTGCGTATTGCGTTGCATCCCATGGCTTTCAGAATGGACAGCTGGCGGCGTATGGCGGCTTTGTTTACTACAGCGCCGAGGGCACCGGCGTCGTGGTGGAGGCATACGCCGTTGAGCTTCATCGGCGAGCCGTTGAGGGAGAAGCCTTTGTCGGCATCGAAGCCGAAGGTGCGGAAGCCGGTGCGGGTGATGTCGGAATCGAGGATTGTTCCGTCGGTGGAGTCGATGACGTCGGTGGTGACGGTGTAGAGCTCGGGCGATGAGGGGCTCCAGAGGCGGGGGAATTTGATGTCGAGTTTTTGTGTCACTGTTGTGTCGGCGGCGCTGCGTATGACGGCGCGCGATGTAGTCTCGGCGAGAGTCAGTCCGGTGTTGTCGCTTACGGTGGTGCGTATCTCGACAGGCCGGTCGGTGGCCGATGTGTTGCTTAGCGTTGCGTCAATGCTGACGGTGTTGCCGTCGGTGGTGATGTATGTGCCGTCCTTTGGGATAAATACCGGGTTTTCGGCGCGAAGCCATACGTTGCGGTAGATGCCGCAGCCGGAATACCAGCGTGAGTTCGGCTGGATTGAGTTGTCGATTTTCACGGCAATGGTGTTGGCTCCGTTTTCGTTGAGCAGAGGGGTTGCGTCTATGCTGAATGAAGCGTAACCGTATGGACGTCCGCCGGCATATTGACCGTTGATATAGACCGAGGAGTTCATGTAGGCGCCGTCAAAATCGATGTAGATGTTTTTGCCGGCATAGCTCTGCGGAATGGTGAATGTCTTGCGATACCAGCCTATGCCTCCCGGCAGTGCGCCGCCGCCGGTGCCGGCGGGGTTGTCTTTGCTGAAATCGCCTTCGATGGCCCAGTCGTGGGGCAGTGAGAGCGCGCGCCATCCGGTGTCATTGAAATCGGGAGTCTCGGCACCGTTGATGTCGCCGAGGTTGAATCGCCAGCCGTTGTTGAAGTCTACGCCTCGCTTTTGGTTGAAGTCAGCGCTGACACAGCGGGCGGAAGATGGCTCGGTCGCGGCCGATGCGATTGAGGGTAAAAAGGCTGATAGGGCCAGAGCGCATAAAATTTTCTTCATGATAGTGATTTGGGTTTGTCGTTAGGTGGTTAGTCAGAGGGCGTTTGAATTTAACTCCCTCAAAACTTATGTATATGCGAATTGAAATTAAATTCAAATACTCGTTAAATTACGTGCAGTTTCTTATGTAATGGCAAATTTAATAAAAAAAAGAAAAAATGCAATTGAAAATTTGGACAATTGAAAACAAAGTTGTAACTTTGCACTCGCAATGGAGAACAGACAACAGCGGTTGTGCTTAGACATTGCAGGAGTTTACGGCATAAAAGCCAATGACTTCGGAAAATATCAATGGAGAGATGGCAGAGTGGTCGATTGCGGCGGTCTTGAAAACCGTTGAGGGTCACACCTCCGGGGGTTCGAATCCCTCTCTCTCCGCCAAGCATTTTACTGGCCGCCTGAGTATCATCGATACTCAGGCGGTTGGCTTTTAGGGGGTGTTTGAATTTAACCCGATAAAGGGTCGGCGGATCCATAAAAGACGGAAAGATTGCCTGTAACACCTGCTATTGTCTTGGCTCAATGTAAAATTACGGTTGTTAATTTTGATGATTAGGGTGGGGAGGATGGGTGTATCGCTAACAGAATCAGAAAACTTCACTCTACAAAGTGCTTGTTGTCAAGTATATTCCCGGTGAACATCATTGACAAGCTCCAACCGTTGCGTCTAAAATAATTTTTAACTCGGGTAGAATTTTAACATTTCAACCGGGTTTTGCATCTGACCCCTTTGTTGTCATGTGTTTGTGGTGCCTTGTTTGGTTCTGAATGTTGGGCGTATATATAGCAAAAGACCGGAGGGATTTTCCTTCCGGTCTCTTTTGTGCTTTTGATTATTTGTCGGGGTGACTAGACTCGAACTAGCGACCTCACGCCCCCCAGACGCGTACTCTAACCAACTGAGCTACACCCCGATTGCGTTTCAAAAGCGCTGCAAAGTTAAGCATGATTTTTATATTTTGCAAATTTTTTTGTAAAAATATTTTGTGTTTTTTTGAGTTAAAATTTGGGTGTGGTCGGTATGTATTTGAAAATGAGTGTGTTGGGTTGTGAAAAATCTTTTTCCGTCTTAAGCCGGCATATAAGTCTAAATTCAAAATTATATTATATCAACCTTTTTCACTATTTTTGCATCGCAAATCGACATAAAACTGACTGAAACGCAATGCATAGCACCCGGTGCGGCCGCGCATAATTCACAGGCGATGCCTGCATGATGTATCATATATGGTGCCGTCGGGGCTATGATGCTGTATTCACAATATCCACATTAAGAAATAATGAAACGAACAAATATTTGCTGCATCGGGCATATCACGCTCGACAAGATTGTCACTCCGCGCATGACGGTGCATGCTCCGGGAGGCACTGCATTTTATTTCGCTCACGCCATGAGCAGCCTGCATGCCGACAATTTTCTGCTTGTGACCTCTCTTGCCGAAAGCGAGATGAAAGCGGTCGATGACATCAGGGCGCTCGGGGTTGATGTTAGCGTGCTGCCGAGCCGCCACTCGGTTTATTTCGAGAACTGCTACGGCGAGAACCAGGACAACCGCACTCAGCGCGTGCTTGCCAAGGCCGATCCGTTTACCGTGGAAGGCCTGACAGGCATCGAGGCGCGTTATTATCATCTGGGAACCCTTCTTGCCGATGATTTTTCGCTCGACATAATAAAGATGCTGAGCGGAAAGGGGATTGTCTCGGTCGACGCGCAGGGCTATCTCCGCGAAGTACGCGGCGAGAAGGTGTATCCCGTCGACTGGACCGACAAACTTGAAGCTCTGAAATATATCGACATTCTCAAAGTCAACGAGCATGAGGCGGCCGTGCTGACGGGTGCCTCCGACCCGTTGCGCGGCGCGGAAATTCTGGCCGGATGGGGTGTCGGAGAGGTGGTGCTGACGCTCGGCAGCATGGGTTCGGTGATACTCGCCGGCGGCAAGGCATACGAAATACCGGCCTACGCGCCAACCGACATCGTCGATGCCACAGGCTGCGGCGACACTTACATGGCGGGCTACCTCTACATGCGCGACAAAGGTGCGGACTATGCCGAAGCCGGACGTTTCGCGGCCGCCATGTGCACAATCAAACTTCAGGCCAGCGGCCCATTCCGCTCGGCGGCTTCTGATATCGAAAAGCTAATCAACAGTGAGAAATAACAGTATGGCAGAGAAAGTGACGAAGAGCGCAAAGCTTATTGACCGACGGTATATCGTGCCGTTCATATTGATTGCATCGCTGTTTTTCCTGTGGGGGTTCTCACGCTCCATACTCGATGTGCTCAATAAGCATTTTCAGGATGTGATGTCGCTGTCTAAAACGGAGTCGGCGCTGATACAGGTGGCGGTATATTCGGCTTATTTTCTGATGGCGCTGCCGGCCGGACTGTTTATAATGCGCAAGGGCTACCGCAGCGGAGTTGTGCTCGGGCTCATGCTTTTCGCCGCCGGGGCATTCATGTTTATTCCCGGAGAATGGTGCGGCTCGTTCGGGCTGTTTCTGACAGCGTTGTTCGTGCTCGGATGCGGACTTGCATTTCTTGAGACGGCCGCCAATCCTTACGCAGCCGGCCTCGGTGACCCGCGCACAAGCGCGAGCCGTCTCAATCTGGCACAGTCGCTCAACGGCATGGGCTGCATTTTCGGGCCTCTGATTTTCGGCCAGATACTGTTTGGCGGCGAGGATGGCGGCGCAGGCGAGCATCTGGCGCTCCCCTACGGTATACTCGGCGTTATCGTGCTTGTTGCCGCGCTGGTGTTCACGCGTGTAAAGCTGCCTGAAATAAAAAGTGATGACAGTGTCGCGCCCTCTGCCGACCGCTGCATGGTGAGAAGCCTGTGGAAACGACGGACATTCGTATTCGGTCTGGCCGCGATATTCTGCTACGAGATTTCGGAAATCGCCATCAACAGTTTCTTTATCAACTTTGTGACCGATGACGGAAACATCGCGGCATCTACAGCGTCAAAGATGCTTTCGATATGCGGTCTGGGGCTGTTTTTTGCCGGCCGGCTTATCGGTAGCCGTGTGATGAGCCGGGTGCGCGCGGAGAAAGTGCTGCTGATATGCGCGGCATGCACGGTGGCGTGCACGCTTGTCGTTACATTTGCCGGAGGGATGGTGGCTATTGTGGCGCTGTGTGCCTGCTATCTGTTTGAGTCAATCATGTTTCCGACCATCTTCGCCCTTTCGCTCAGCGGGCTGGGCGGTCTGACGAAACTGGGGTCGTCGTTCCTGATGATGAGTCCGATCGGAGGCGCGATAGGCACACTCACGATGGGCTACATCGCCGACCGTGCCGGCATGTCGCTGTCATTTCTCGTGCCGATGGCCGGATATGCCGTGGTGCTGCTTTTCGCAATGTATTACACGCGGCATAAAGACTGACCGTTTTGTTCTTATTGCTTTGACCGGAGGCCGAAGAGTATGAATTTCACTAGCGGTTTGGCGATGCGGATTGTAGGGCGATAGCGCATGGAGCGGCAGAGAGCCTTCCACGCGCGGCCATACATGCGGTGGGCCAGGCAGCGGCTCATGCGCATATTGTACCACAGCGCGAGGTATTGCCGGAGACCGGCCACGCTCTTGTTTTCGCGGTAAAGGAGTTCGAGCTGACGGCCCACCTCGTCGTTGCGTTCAGGTGGCCTCGGGTTGCTGAAGCCGCGATGATAGACCGCCGACGGCTCCGTGGCATACGCGATATCCGACCGCGACGCAAGGCGTGCCCACGTGAGCAGGTCTTCGCCCGATTTTATCCCCACAGGAAAGCATCCGGCTTCGAGCAGAGCGTTGCGGCGCACCATCACGGCCGATGTCCACAGAGGCGGATTTGACTCCGCAGCCATCACAAAGTAATTGTCGATGACACCGGTGGCACCGTCAAACGGAAGGTGTCGCAGGTGATTGGGCGTTATGCGCCCGTCAGGCATGCGGTTTTCATAGTTTGTGGCAAACACCGAGCATTTCGGATATCCGCAAGCAAGGCCATAGAGGGCGTCAAGATGTCCAGGCTTCCACTCGTCGTCGGCGTCAAGAAATGTGACATATTCGCCTTGCGCAAGTCCGATGCCGCGGTTACGTGCGGCGCCGACGCCGGCGTTCTCCTGTCGGACGATGTGTATCGGCGCGATCTGATGTGTTGCGGCATAGCGGCGCACCACATCGGCGCAGCCGTCGGTCGAACCGTCGTCGACGACAATCACCTCGCAGTCGCGGAAATTCTGCATTGCAATCGAGCCGAGAGCCCTCTCTACGAGAGTCCCTTTGTTATACAGCGGTATTATAACAGATATCATAAGTAACGTAAAATTTATTTTAGAGGGTGTCTCATTACACACAAATTTAGTAATTTTGCGGGAATTTTTGAAAAACGATATGATACTAAATCTGAAAGGGCATCTGGCCATGTTCGGTGCCAACCTGACATGGGGACTGATGTCTCCGATAGTGAAATTAGTGCTTGCATCGGGAGTGGTGGCACCGATGCTCCTCGTTGATTTCCGTATGGCCGGTGCGGCTGTTTTGTTCTGGATCACATCATTGTTTCTGCCACACGAGCATGTGCCCGCGCGCGACAAGTTGCTGCTGTGCGGCGCTGGCATGCTCGGCATACTGCTCAACCAGGGATGCTTCATTCTGGGAGTGAGCATGACCACTCCGAGCGAGGCGAGCCTTGTCACCACTACAATGCCGATGTGGGTGATGCTGCTTGCGTGGCTCATATTGCGCGAGCCTATCAGTCTGAAGAAAGCTGGCGGCATAGCCATCGGAGCGTCAGGAGCGCTGATACTCATGCTCGGCAGCCCGTCGCAGAGCGTCGGCGCGTCAAATCCTTTGCTTGGCGACATCATTGTGCTGACGGCGCAGCTCTGTTTCGCTCTCTATCTTACGCTTTACCGCAACTTCATACGCCGGTATTCGCTGGTTACGCTGATGAAGTGGATGTTTCTGGCGGCGTCGGTGCTGTCGCTGCCGGTGAGTGTTCCCGTAGTGACCGCCACTGACTGGAGCGCCATAAGCGCGGTGGAATGGGGCGGCATAGCGGCAGTAGTGTTGTTTGCCACATATCTGGCATATATCTGTGTGATGACCGGACAGAAGCTGCTCCGCCCCACAGTGGTCGGCATCTACAATTATCTGCAGCCGGTAGTCGCTACGGCCGTGGGTATTACGCTCGGCATCGACCGCTTCACTCTGCCTAAGGGGATTGCCGTGGTTCTGATATTTTCAGGCGTATGGCTCGTCACCAGCAGCCGCTCGCTGGAGTCTGACCGCGCAGGGAAATAGAAGACTCCGTGCAATTTCACTGCTCCGAGAAAAAGAGGCCGGGGAAGTTTCTGTTGATGGAACTTCCCCGGCCGGATTATTTCGGATAATTATACTGACGGATTACCATTCGGCGTCTTCGCCGTTGGCATACCATGTGCAGCTCTTGTATTTGAACTGACCTTTGCCGGTGACGGTGTAGACTACCGTCTCAACCGAACGGGCTCCGGTATAGGCGGTGAAGTTGACGGTATATGTCACCTCCATGCCGTCGACGGGCACAGCATCGGGATGAATTTGGGCAAGCACGGCGGGCATTGTCTCGAGGCAGAAACGCTTTTTCATCAGCTCGGTCACTTCATCGTCGGTGTATTGGTCGTAAAGTTCGGGGAATTTGCTCTTTGCGTTGGCGCCGCGAATGTCGGCGTTGCAATAGTAGAATGAAGTGCCCGAATAAAATTCAGAGTTGCCGTATTTCACGTCCATATACGGGCCATCTTTTAACGATACGCCGCCCATAGGTTTGGATATGTTCTCAAATACCCAGTTGACAGCTGCTGTATAGTATGTTATCGACGGCTCTGAGCGGCTTTCGGGAAGAGTGATGACAACCGACGGGTCGTAAATCCAGAAACCGTTGCGCTTGACAAACTGCGACGTTGTCTCGCCGGCGTTGACCGTCCATTCCGAGCCGTTGTAGATATATTGTGTAGCCTGATATGATGACGTCGTGCCGTTGTAGTAGTTGTAGGCCACGATGACCTCATCTTCAGCCGCGGCGTATGGATGCGTCGTCTTGAGGTAGATGGGGAGGAGCTTGGCGGGGAGAGTGCCCGAGAGGTTGTTGTAGCTTTGTCCCATAGCCTTGTAGTCGGCGGGCTGAAGCACTTCGACTCCGCTTGCGAATGCCCATGCCGAACCGTCAAACACCATGATAGCGTTTTTTAATGTAGTAGTGACATCATTGACGGCTCCGCGGCTTGCGGGTGCGGATGCTTTTGCTGCGCTCTCTACCGATGTGATGACGATGTTGAAGAATTTGCCTGAAGAGACAGACGCAAAGTATCCTTTAATCACGTAGGTTTCGTCGGTCGCAATCTGGTCGCGGATGAACTGTGGCACCTGGTAGCCGCTGCCCTGGGCGGTAGTTGCTCCGTCGACGATGAAGTTATAGTAGTTGCCTGATACGGAAGCCTTGCCGGTGATCTGCACGTATTGTGCGAGCTCGTTGGTGGTGCGTGTCACGGCCTCGTCAAGCATCGCGCCGGTGTAGACTGTGGGTGCCGGGTAGGTGTAGGTGCCTGTGCCGTCGATTGTATAGCTCTCGTCGGTTATGGCTATCTGCAGGCCTTTTCCGTAGCTTGCCACTGTTCCGTCGAGTGTAATCTGATTGCCGACGGCAACCGAGTTCACATCAAATCCCGAAGCCTGATAGCAGAGTATCGAGCCGGAGTTGTCGGTCAGAATGAAGCCGCGGTTGTTGACAGCCGTGATGTAGCCTTTGACCTGAATGTCAGCCCCTTCGGCTGCCGTGCCGAGAACTGACGTGGGTTCGAACACCGGTTCGTCGCCACCGCCTATTTCACCGAAAATCGGATTTTCTGAGGCTTCATTATAGGTCACCACTGCATATTGTCCGGCTTCGGCATCGGGGAACTCCCCTTTGAGTATGCCGCTGAGAGTGCGCGCGGATGCCGGAGTTGCCGGTGCGAAAGCATTGATGTAGTTGTCGTCGCTGCCCCATGCGGTCATGTAGTCATCCTCAGAGAGAGTCAGAAGCTCTACGCCCTTGTTGATGGCGAGCACTGCCGGAGTGCGGTTGGTCGCAACGTTGTAGGTCACTTTGACGGCAGAGCCGTTTGAGAGTGCGAAGAAGTTGTTGGTCGAGTCACGCAGGAACGCGGGGATATATTCAAGCGCCTCGGCATCGGTCGAGAATGAGCCGGTGGCACCGATCAATGTCCGCTGTTCGTCAGTCCCTATTGAGGTGTAGGGCGCGTTGCCTGATATTTTGGTATAGTCGGCCGGAGTGAGTGTATAGTTCAACGACTCTACATTCATGCCCGGCTGGGGCACTTCAAAGCCGTCGAGCTTGTCGTTCCAGTCATTTTCTTCGCAACCGGCAAGCAGAGCCACGGCGCCGAGAGCGAGAAAACCGTTTTTTATTATAGTGTTCATATTGTATTATTGTATTGAGTGATTAGAACGCGATTTTAAGACGGAGAGAATAAGTGCGGCCGAACGAGTAGAACACGCGGTAGGCGTTATCCCAGGTGCCGCGGCTGCCCGAAGCGGTGTATGCGTCAACCACATAGTTGTAGTTGAAAAGGTTGTTGACATTGCCGAAGATTGTTGCTTCGAAGCCGGCCATGTCAAACTTGTAGCTTGCCGACATGTCGAGCTGGTTGCCCCAGGGAATTTGCCACGGGTCGGCCACACTCACTTCCTTGAAGGGAATGAGGTCGTTGTCTGATACGGAATAGTCGGAGTAGTTGCGGGCCGAGAATGTCCAGTCGGCACCGATGCGCATGCCCTTGAACGGTTTGACGGTCAGGCCGATGGCTCCGGTAGTCTGAGCCGAGCCGCCGACTTTGCGTCCTTTCTGGTTGAGTATTGACCATGCGTGGTCTTCGGCGAGCACTCCTGAAGCCAATTTGCCGGAAGTGTTGGCAAGAGGCTGTCCGAGCTCGTTGTAGTAATATCCTTTGGCATTAGAGTCCCAGTTCCAGTCGCCGAGCGAGAGCATGGCGTCGATGTCGAGCCATTGTGTCGGGCGGTATTTGAGGTTGAATTCCAGACCCATGTGGCGGGCGTCCACACCTGACATGTTGAGGTAGTAGCGCTGTCCGTCGTTCATAGTCGACGAGCGGGTGGTTGTCTTGTCCATCCACTTGGTGTAATAGGCGTTGAATGTGGCGGTGAACACCGGTGAGTGGAACTCATAACCGAGCTCTATCGAGCCGCATTTCTCGTTGACGGGATTGGGGTTGATGGCGTTTGAAGTGGCCTGTGCGGCAAATACGCCCTTTGCGAAGAAGGGGGCACGGGTGAGATAACCGCCGTTGAAGTAGACGTTGTTGTGCTTGTCGATGTTGTAGTTTGCACCGCCTTTTACCGAACCGGCCACGAAGTTGGGCTTATCGGATGTGCCGTGTTCCTTGTCGTAATATAGACGGTCGACGCGCCAGTAGGTGGTGTTGTTGAGCGAGCCGGCGAGCACCATGGTCAATTTGTCCCTGAGAGTGGTGTATTCGAGCTGTGCGAAACCGCCTTCCTGCACCGTATAGCCGTCGTAGTCGCGGTATACCACGTCTCCCACACCGAGTTTCTGGTATTTCCAGTTGGGGTCGGCGGCTGCTGCATTGTTGGCCGGATTGACGCCTTTGCGGCTTGAGTCGTCCATGAAGTATTCGCCGTTGTAGAGGTCGGTGATTTCATTGGTGTGCTTTCCGATGTAGTAGCGCACATCGATACCGGCGGTAAGGTTTAGTTTCTTCTCGATCAGCTCGTTTTTGTAGGTCGAAACGAGTCCGAACCATTTGTGTGAGTTGATTGACTTCGACATGATCATGTTTGAACCGGTCTCCGACGCCATGTTCATCTCCTGTATCGCGGCATAATCGAATGTGCCGTCGTCGCGGCGGAAGAGCGTGTTGAGGTTGCCGTTTGACGCGCCATACCATGAAGTGTTGCTAAGCGACTGTCCCTTGTAGGTGCCGCGTCCCTGACCCGACGAGCCGTAGCCGCTGGCAAGAGATACATAAACGGCTGAAGACAGCGACGATTTATGGTCGATCTGCCAGATATGGTTCAATGAAATCTGGGGTTTGTGATAAACATTTTTGGTTGACGAGCGCACCTGTCCGTCAAGGTCGTAACCGAATGTCGGATTGTAGCGGTACATGCTTTCGCCGTCCATATAATCAGCCACTTTCTGCCAGTTTTCAATTGACAGACCATCCTGGCTCGAGCGCTTGTAGTGAACCTGAGGCGAGCCGAAAGCGGTCAATGACAGCTGATGCGCGTCATTGATGCGTTTTGACACATTGACAAAATAGGTGTAGGCGTTGAAGTTGGTGCCCTGCACGTAGCCGTCGCCCCATTTGCGGGTGCCCATCAATGACACTGCCCAACCGTTTTTCATCAGGCCGGTCGACACGTTGAACCCGATATGGTTCATGCCGTCGTTACCCATGCCGTAGAACACCGAGCCGCCTTTCTTGGCGTCGATTGAGCGGGTGGTGATATTGAGCGTGCCGCCCACGGAAGGAACGGAGATAATCGACGCTCCCAGACCGCGCTGCACCTGCATCATCGATGTCACGTCAGACAGTCCGGCTCAGTTCGACCAATATACCCAGCCGCCTTCCATGTCGTTGACCGGAATACCGTTGACGAGCATACCGGTGTTTTCCGACTTGAAGCCTCGGATATTGATTTTAGCGTCGCCGTAACCGCCGCCGTCTTTGGTGGCCCATACTCCCGGTGTGGTCTTGAGCACTTCGGGGAATTCCTGGCTGCCGAGTTTGTTTTCAATAAGAAGAGCGTCGACGCTCGATGCCGCAACCGGGGTCTTGCGGGTGCGGGCAATTGACTGGGTCACAACAACGTCTTTCAGCATCTGTGAGGCAACCTCCAGAGTGATGGTTCCCATAGATGCCGAGGCGGGCACATTGGCAGTCTTGTAGCCGATGTATTCGATAGTGAGCTCTTTGGTGTTGTCCGGCACTTTGAGTGTGAAGTTACCGTCAATATCAGTAGTGACACCGGTCTTGGATCCGGGCACCATAACGGAAGCTCCGATGAGAGGTTCCCCCTGGTCATCGATAATTGTGCCACGACACACATAATCGGCAAAAGCCGTTGAGCCGGCTACCAACAACGTTGTGGCAAAGAGAGTGAGTCTCTTCATACTGTGTAATTTAAATGGTTAATAATTGGTTTCATTTTTTAGCTGTCAAGCGTGTCGTTAAAAACAAGCCATAGCTGCTACGTTTTTAACGCTGTTTTACAAAGATACAAATATAAATGTAAAAATATGCTACTGTGAGTCAAAAAAAAATAAAGACAGTCAGGCGTTTATGGTCACCTGTTATCTGTTAAACCGGCATTTTGCATATACACATGCCATAATTGGCCTTGTTTTTATGGCAAAAGTGTTAAATTATAGTTAAATCCATAATTTTTTGCCAAAAAATTATGTTTTATAACATAAAGTTTATATCTTTGCATTGTGTTTTTCATGGTATTAGATTTAAGGTTAAAAAAGATTATTCGTCGGGATGACGGATAATTTTTTTTATTCCCTGTTCCGAACCGCAAACAATCACATATAAAGTAACAGAAAATGAAATCACCGCTTGCAATCTGCCATACGCCGGGCATCAGCGAAGCCGGCTGCGACGAAGCCGGACGCGGTTGCCTTGCCGGCGATGTATATGCCGCCGCTGTGATACTTCCCGACGACTTCTCCCACCCTCTGCTCAACGACTCCAAGCAGCTCACCGAGCGACAGCGCGACTTGTTGCGTCCGATAATAGAGCAACAGGCAACCGCGTGGGCGGTAGGCATCGTGACGGCCGAGGAAATCGACCGGATCAACATACTCAATGCGTCTATTCTCGCCATGCACCGCGCCCTCGACATGCTTGAAGTGACGCCCGGCGCCATTATCGTCGACGGCAACCGTTTCAAGCCTTACCGCGACATCCCCTCGCAGACATTCGTCAAGGGCGACGGACGCTTCGCCAACATAGCAGCCGCATCGGTGCTCGCCAAGACCCACCGCGACGAGGCCATGATGCGCCTTCACGAGCAATATCCCATGTATCACTGGGACGACAACAAAGGCTACCCCACGCGCGCACACCGCGAAGCGATAGCGCAATATGGCCCGTCACCGTTCCATCGTCTCTCGTTCCGCCTCATTGACACCCAGCTCACCCTGTTCTGACAATTTCTCCGTTTCTCCATTTTTTATTATATTTGCACAATCAGCCTGAAAACAGCACAACTGAACAAACACGAATTATTATATACCATGTATCAGACAGACCAACGTATCGTCATCACCCTCGACGCCGGGGGCACGAACTTCGTATTCGGCGCCATGCGCGGCAACCGCTTTATCATAGAGCCAATCACCAAGCCGTCAAATTCCCACGACCTCGACCTCTGCATCCGCACTCTCATTTCAGGCTTCGAGGAAGTGATCGCATCGCTCGAGCAACTGCCCGTAGCAATCAGTTTCGCATTCCCCGGACCGGCCGACTACGCCAACGGCATCATAGGCGGATATCTGCCCAACTTCCCCTCATTCCGCGACGGAGTGGCTCTCGGAGAGATACTGCGCCGCCGTTTCGGCATCCCGGTCTACATCAACAACGACGGCGACCTCTTCGCGCTCGGCGAGGCTATGGAGGGGCTGCTGCCTGAAGTCAACGCCCACATAGCCGCGATGGGCGGAGAGAAAAAATATACCAACCTGCTCGGCTACACTTTCGGCACCGGTTTCGGCATCGGATCGGTTATCGACGGCCGCCTCAACCGTGGCAACAACTCGTGTGTGGAGACATTCTGCCTTCCCGACACCTACGACCGCGACATCATAATCGAGGAGAGCGTGGCCATACGCGCCATCCGACGAGTCTTCGGAGAGCTTACCGGCAATCCCGACCATACACTCACGCCCAAAGATATATGCGAGATCGCCGACGGCACGCGTGAAGGTGACCGCGAGGCCGCCCGTGAGGCATTCCGCCGCTTCGGCACTGCGGCCGGCGACGCAATGGCCACTGCCGTGACCCTCACCGACTCACTCGTGGTTATAGGCGGAGGACTCACCGGCGCCGCCCGCCACATAATGCCGGCGTTGCTTGAGAAGATGCGCTCGTCGCTCAGCACCCTCTCAGGCGACGAAGTGCGCAGAGTGCAGATGAACGTCTATGACCTCGACAACGAAAACGAGTTCCGCGAATTTGCCCGCGGCAACGGCAAAGCACTCAAGATACACGGCACCGAGGACACCGTGACCTACGACCCCGTGAAACGCACCGGTGTGGCCATATCCCGGCTCGGAGCAAGTGAGGCGATATCAATCGGCGCCTACGTGTTTGCTCTCGCTTCACTCGACGGAAAACAATAACCTTACATATTTTTTTACATATTTGACCCATGAACAAGATATTCACCTTCCGCCCCTATCTAAAGACCGTAGTGTGGGGAGGCGAAAAGATAAAGGATTTTAAAGCGATAGACACCGATATGCACAACATTGGCGAGAGCTGGGAGCTCTCCGGAGTGCCGGGGCATGAGTCGGTGGTCGACACCGGCGAGGACGCCGGACTGTCGATAACCGGGCTTATCGACAAATACGGAGCCGCACTCGTGGGCGAAGATGTCTACAGTCGCTTCGGCAACAGCTTCCCGCTGCTGATAAAGATAATTGACGCACGCGACAATCTGTCGGTGCAGGTGCATCCTGACGACGAACTCGCGCAACGCCGCCACGGCAGCATGGGCAAGACCGAGATGTGGTATGTCATCGACGCCGACTACGACGCCGACATCATTTCCGGTCTGTCAACGGAGATTACTCCCGATGAATACCGCCGCCGTGTGGCCGACAACACCATAACCGACGTGCTCGCAAGCCACAAGTCACACCCCGGCGATGTTTTCTTCCTCCCCGCCGGACGCATCCACGCCATCGGCGCCGGAAACCTCATCGCAGAGATACAGCAGACCTCCGACATCACCTACCGCGTCTACGACTACGACCGCCGGGGCCTCGACGGCAAGCCGCGTCAGCTCCATGTCGAGGAGGCTGTCGATGCTATCGATTATAAGGTATATGACAACTATGTCACCGATTATGACCGCGAGGCCGCCGGCGAAGTGCCGCTGGTAAGCTGCCGTTATTTTGATGTGGAGAAAATAACCGTCGACGGACAATTGTCTCTGCAACATGAAAGCGAGTCGTTCGTCGTGCTGATATGCATAAGCGGACAGTGCACAGTCGACGTCGACCATGAAGCGGCATGCGGTCTGTCGCGCGGACGCACGGCGCTTGTGGCTGCCTCTTCACGCACCGTCACACTGACCGGCAACGCCGTCATCATCGCAGCATCCGTGCCAAAACAATAAAGGTCTGCGCAAAACACGCGCCGTAAGAGATATCGCATCAAGGCGGCATCGTGACCCGGTGAGTCGGGTCACGATGCCGCCTGTTTAATATTGCAGCAAATATATCTTTATTCTTGATATTTTGTGACATATTGCCACATATTCGCATCTTTTTATTACTTTTGCGAAATTTCGAACAAAAAAGACTCCGGCGGAATATTAAAATAATGGAGAATGGTTAATATAAAATAATTTTAAACAGTTACTTAATATGAAGAAGCAGACAGCGGCAATACATACCTCTTTCCAGTCCTCCGACGCGTATAATGCTCTGAGTATGCCCGTATATCACACGGCGGCCTACGAATTTGACAATGCGTCGGAGATGTCAGATGCATTCTGCGGCCGGAGCGACCGTCCCGACTACTCGAGAGTGATGAACCCCACGGTGACTTTTTTCGAGAACAAGGTCAAGTCACTCACCGGCGCGCATGAAGTGGTGGCGATGTCATCGGGAATGGCGGCAATAAGCAATTCGCTGCTCGCTCTTTCGTCCGCCGGAAAAAATATCGTGTCATCACGGCATCTTTTCGGCAACACCTACTCACTGATTACCGGCACACTGTCAAGATTCGGGGTGGAGCCGCGCCTCTGCGACCTCACCGACCCCGCCGCCGTGGAGAAGATGGTTGACAGCGACACCTGCTGCATATTTTTCGAGATAATCACCAACCCGCAGATGGAAGTGGCCGACATAAAGGCTCTTGCTGCAATAGCGCGCCGCCACGGCATTCCGCTCGTTGCCGACACCACGATGATACCGTTCACTCAGTTCGGCGCGGCTGATGCAGGTATCGACATCGAGATTGTGTCGAGCACCAAATATCTCTCGGGGGGCGCCACCTCGATAGGCGGTCTGGTGATTGACTACGGCAACTTTCCCGAGTTCAGCAAGCGCATACGCAACGAGATGCTCTTCAACCTTGGCGCTTACATGACTCCCCATGTCGCCTACATGCAGACAATCGGGCTGGAGACGCTCGACGCAAGATACCGCATACAGTCGGCCAATGCCCTGGCTCTTGCCCGCAGGCTGTCGTCGCTCGACGGCATAATGCATGTCAATTACCTCGGACTGGAGGATAACCCCTACCACGCACTGGCTAAGGCGCAGTTCGGCGATACGTCAGGCGCCATGATTACCATCGACCTCGCCGACCGCGATGCATGCTTCCGCTTCATCAACAATCTGCGGCTCATACGACGCGCCACCAACCTTTTTGACAACAAGTCGCTGGCAATACACCCCGCAAGCACTATCTTCGGACCGTTTACCGACGCGCAGCGACAGAGCATGGACATAAAGGAAACCACAATACGCCTTTCGGTCGGCCTTGAAGATGTCGACGACCTATTTGACGACATCCGTCAGGCTCTTTAAACCGCACAAATCAACCGATGACAATGCAGATATATGACTTTGACAAGCCTGTCGACCGACGCGGCACAGGCTCTCTTAAATATGATGCGCTTCAGGAACGTTACGGCAACCCCCGACTGCTTCCGCTTTGGGTGGCCGACATGGACTTCGAGACACCCCCTTTCATCACCGACGCCCTGCGGCGCCGCCTCGACCACTCGCTGTTCGGTTACACGGTCGAACCGCCGGAATATTTCGACTCCATTATAAAATGGATTTACGACCGCCACGGCTGGAACGTAAAGCGCGACTGGCTCTCGTTCATTCCCGGAGTGGTGAAAGGCATCGGAATGGCTGTCAACGTTTTTGTAAAAGAAGACGAAAAAGTGATTATCCAGCCGCCGGTCTACCATCCGTTCCGCCTGACACCGCTCGGCAACAAACGCAAAGTGGTGATGAACCCGCTCAAAAGAAACGGCGACGGCACCTACAGCATGGATTTTGACAATCTTGCCGCTGTGGCCGACGACAAGTGCCGTATGCTCATACTGTCAAATCCGCACAATCCTGCCGGAATCGTCTGGGATCGCGACACCCTTGCCCGCCTCGCCCGGTTCTGCCACAGCAGAAATATAATTGTCATCTCCGACGAGATACACTGCGACATGGCCTTATGGGGAAACAGGCATATACCGTTTGCAACCGTTTCAGAAGAAGCCGCCGCATGCTGCATAACCTTCGGGGCTCCTTCCAAGACTTTCAATATCGCAGGCATTGTCAGTTCATACTCCATCATTCCCGACGACCGACTGCGCGCCCGGTTTCACGAATGGCTCGCCGCCAACGAGTTCAACGAACCGACACTCTTCGCCCCGATTGCCACAATCGCCGCGTTCAGTCAGGAAGGGGAGCAATGGCGCAATCAGATGCTCCGCTACGTCGAGGGCAATATCGGTTTCATCGCCGACTATTGCCGCGAAAACATCCCGGAGATTGTTCCGCTGCGTCCGCAGGCATCATTTCTCGTATGGCTCGACTGCCGCCGTCTCGGTCTCGACCATGACGGCCTGACCTCTCTGTTTGTCAAAGAGGCCGGTCTCGCCCTTAACGACGGCGAGATGTTCGGGCTCGGAGGAGAAGGGTTCATGCGCCTCAATGCCGCAACCCGCCGCGCCGTGCTCGAAGAGGCTCTTGACCGCCTCCGTTCGGCTGTCGGCCGTATCCGGTAGCAAATATACCGCAAACGTGGTATTGCGCGTATCACCGCATACCGGTAACTTTGCAGAAAACAAATTTTTATTACAACGTTATGGCACACATCTACAGAAATCTCACGGAACTGATAGGCAACACACCGCTCCTTGAAGTACAGAAAATCGAAGAAGCCGAAGGGCTTAAGGCAAAGATACTGGTGAAACTCGAGTATTTCAACCCCGGGGGAAGCGTAAAAGACCGCATCGCCCTCGCCATGATTGAAAAAGCCGAAAACGACGGCATACTCCGTCCCGGAGCTACAATCATTGAGCCTACAAGCGGCAACACAGGCATAGGTCTCGCCTGGGTGTCGTCGGTCAAAGGCTACAATCTCGTCCTCACCATGCCCGAGACGATGAGCGTAGAGCGACAGAACCTCCTCAAAGCTCTTGGAGCAACACTTGTGCTGACTCCCGGCAGCGAAGGCATGAAAGGTGCCATCCGCAAGGCCAACGAACTGAAGGAGCAGACTGAAGGCGCCGTGATACTACAGCAGTTTGACAATCCCGCAAATCCCGAAGCCCACCGCCGCACCACCGCCGAAGAGATATGGCGCGACACCGACGGCAAGGTTGACATCTTCGTCGCCGGCGTAGGCACAGGCGGCACAGCAAGCGGCACAGCCGCCGGACTGAAAAAGCATAACCCCGCGATAAAGGCTGTTGCTGTCGAGCCTGAAAGCTCCCCTGTGCTGTCAGGCGGTCAGGCCGGTCCGCACAAGATACAGGGCATCGGTGCCGGTTTCGTGCCGAAAAACTTCAATCCCGACGCCATCGACAAAATTATTCCTGTCAAGGACAACGATGCCATACGCACATCGCGCCTGCTCGCAAAGAAAGAGGGTCTGCTTGTCGGCATTTCATCAGGAGCGTCGCTCTACGCAGCCATACAGCTTGCCAAGCAGCCCGAAAACGAAGGCAAGACCATCGTGGCGCTTCTCCCCGACACCGGCGAGCGCTATCTGTCGACAGTGCTCTATGCATTCGAGGAATATCCCGTTGACTGACAGGCATTCTGGCCATGAACCGGAACATCCTTTTTGCAATTGATGACAACCAGGATATTACCCGCGCAGGTTTGCGCGGGTATATATCCTCACTGTTTCCTGCTGCTCAGGTAGCCGAACCTGCCGACAGGAAGGCTCTGGCCTCAATGCTTTCCGATAGCCACGATGCTGTAGTCATACTTGATTACACGCTGTCCGATTTCAACAGCGTCGACGAGCTGCTGGTGACGGTGAAAAGGTTTCAGCACGCACAATGGCTTCTCTTTTCCGCTGAGCTCAGCGAGACTTTTCTACGGCGTGTCAGCGGAGAAGATAACATCGGCATAATAAACACAATGCCCCTGAGCAGAGTGAACACTGTGGCGCGCACCGATTTCTCAAGACTTTGATAATATCCGATAAAAGCGATATTCAGAGCGAAAAACAGGCCGCACAACGCATATTTCGGGAGACCGGCGCATGCTATATCAAACGCACCCGACTCGGGTGACAGAAACAGTGTGACAATCAGACGTGTCCCGGCTGCCACAGAAACAGTCACTGCTGTGCCGCATATCAGCGCTGCCACAAGCGACGTATGCAGCGACTTAGACACCCTCGACATGTCGCCGGCACCGTAATTGTAGCTGATAATCGGCTGCACCGACTGAGCCACAGCATTGCTTATCGAAAACATGATCGGGAAGAGATAGCATGCGATGCTGAATGCCGCCACGCCGTTTTCTCCCAGAGCATGGATAAAGACATGGTTGCCCGTTAGCATCATCACTGACATTGCAAGTTCCGTAAGCAAGGTGGCAAATCCTATTTTTGCCATATAGCCGGTGTTGCGCACAGTCAGCAACAGGCTCGTAACCGACAGTTTCAGGCGGTAGAACTTCAATGTCGTGGAATATCTCGCGAAATATGCCAGCACCATGACTCCGCCGAGCATGCAGCTCACCGACGTCGCCATTGCCGCGCCCTTGACCCCAAGACCCATCGGAAACACCAGAATATAGTCAAGCACGATATTGAACACGGCAGCCGTAACATTGCACATCATGGCATAGCGCGGCGAACCGTCAAGGCGTATAAGCATCAGCCCCACGCACTCTATCAGCAGAAACGCCATGCCAGGCAACAGCCACAACAGATAGCCCGTAGCCTCTTCCATAAGCGCATCGCTGCTGCCACTCATCTTAGTGGCGCATGGCAGTCGCGCTACAGCCGTGATATTTGCTTCATTATGTTGTTTCTCGCCGACCGTATTCCCGCCGACATCTCTCCGTGCTCCATCATCTCGATTGCGCACAGAAGCTCCTGCGTCAGTTCCGGATAAAACCTGCACTGCGCGAAAGCCTGCTTCAGACACAAGGCCCTGATGCCGTATGGCTCGGTAGAATTGATTTTAGCCATGCAGAAATCAAGATAGTCAGTGCGCACATCATCTTCCGCAACAGGCATTTTATCCAGCAGCGAAAGCATAAGCCGGCGCTTGCCGGTATGCTTCTCCGTCAGCAGGCGGTCAATAAGAATGCTGCGCCTCAGTAGAAGCCAATCTCGCCCCTCGCCGTCGAAATGTGTAAGCACCCACAGCGCATTATATGCCACTCTGTCATCATCGTCAGATATCAATGAGAATAAAGTCTCTCTGACACAATCGTCACCGCCGTCGCAACATTGCAGGCATATTGCCCGGATATCACGCCGGCCAATCCTTCCCGCCAGCATCTCCCTCATTCCTCCATTGTCTGTAAAAGCCATCTGTTTATTAATTACCGTCCGCATTTCTGCTCTTTTCTACATTTGTTAAACGTCCCTCGTCCCGGCTGCTGTCTGCACACCCGTCTACAGCAAAAAATCCGCTGACCCGAGATTACGGGCGGTAGCAGGGGCGGGGGCGTCTCGCCCCCGTGGACACCACGGAGAGCCGGGGGCTCAAACCTGAATTGCAATTAATATTACACTCTCAGTTTAATATTGCTGCGAAGGTATTACATAACTCCGAAGAATACCTCCAAAACGTAGGGATATACGGCTCGTGCGTCCGCCAACACCTTGATTATCAAGTATAACATTCGGGCGCACGAGCCGTGCGTCTCTACAAAACACCCTCAAGGCAAAGCCGGGAATTAGAAGCTGCGGGGTGGGGTATATACAAAAAAAAGAATGAGCGACATTACCAAAGGTAAGTATCACTCATTCTCCTCTCTCTCCGGCGGTATGGACGGGACTCGAACCCGCGACCCCCTGCGTGACAGGCAGGTATTCTAACCAGCTGAACTACCACACCGTATTTAAAGATCTCTTTGCTTTGGCTTGTTTGTCGTTTCGTTTGACTTCCTTGCCGTTTGCGTTTGCAAAGGTAATACAGGTTTCCGAGTTGTGCAAATATTTTTGCAACTTTTTTGCGAAAAAATGCATTTTTCTTGTTTTTGTGGATATAAGTGCGAATTATTGGGCTTTTGCGCCATCGAAAATAGAGATAAAACAGCCGTTTTTGCCTCTTTCCTCCGATTTTATTTGCCAACTGCGATGCTGTTTGTGGTTCTGTCGCGGAGCAATTTTTGTTCGCCGATAAGCTGTGGGGCGATTTTCCGCACTATTGTTGCGGTCATAATGCTTGCTGCAATCGATGCGGCGGCTAAAAGATATTCGAATAAAGCGCTGTCGGTAGCGACGTGCATCTGTTCGAGACTCTGTCTTATTATAATCATGAAATGCTGGTGCCCCGCGAATACGACCAGCGAATTTCTCCCGAGATAAGTGATGACCGGAATCTTTCCGACGCCGGAGCATGCGCAGAGTGTGCCGAGCGTGGCTCCAAGAGTCAGCAGTATTATAAGCGGAATGCTGCCGACAAAGATATTGTAGCAGTATCCGGCGTTATATCCGGCCGCGACATATCCGGCGCAGCATGCGATAGCGACAATAGCCCCTGACGCTGCGGTTCTCGGTTTAAGTCTGTCGCGGCAGAACCCATATCGCGCGAGCATGTTGCCGATATAGAAAAACGGAAGCCAGCTCATCGACGTGTCAAAGCTCAGCGGAAGAGCCGCGTATCGGCTGAGTATCCACCCTGCCACGCCGACACTCAGGCATAACGCCGCCCGCTGTGTATCGCTGCGGGTTATGCGGCTTATCGCGCCGTGCAGCATGTAGCACCAGAAGATGCTCAGGAAGAACCATAGCGCGGCGGGGTAGGGCAGGTAAGTCCGGTCAGCCGACAGTATATTGAACAGATGCCATTGCATCGGCTTGTGCAACAGCAGGCAGTTGCCCGCAGTGTAAATCGCCAGACCGGCCGCCGCATAAAACATGAACGGAATGATAAGCCTCCGGAATTTACAGGTCACGAGACCTCTGAGCGTCCCGGTGTCTTTACAGGTGTATCCGGCTACCAGATAAAACAGAGGCACGGCTATGACGAGCGCCCCGCGCAGCAGAGTGCCGCTTATGCCTGCATGCACCATGACCACAACAAGCACTCCGATGCCGCGCAGTGTGTCTATTCCGGTGTTGCGTGAGCTGCTCATGACTTCTCCGTCTTAAGCACATCAGGCCGTTCGTCAGGCAGATGTGTCGAACGTATCGCCCATGCCTGCGGATATAGATTGTTTGCCCTGTTTCCAAGATTTTTTACAAAACCGAGCGGATGGCCGTCATACGTGAGCAGTATAATTCCTTTCGGCGCGTCATCAAGCGTGATGGCCTGGCGCGACAGAAACTGAAGCGCAGTGCTGTAATCGACCTCGGCCTCGGCCCACGTCTCACGCCTCAGCAGCCGGCTTGCCGCAAGCGCCTGCGACGGTATCGCATCGCGACCTTTGACAATGGCTATTTCCGTGCCTGCGTATATGACATTGAGATTTTTTTTAAGAAGATTGATGGTTGTCAGCCACCTCTTGGGCAGCGCCGTTATCCTGTCGCCGTCGGTAGTCAGTTCATAATCGTCGCCATCTATCCAGGCTTCTGTCGTGGCGGCTCCGGAGCTGTGTTTCTCTTTCTGTCGGCTTTCTTTACGCCGGTCGTGACGTTGTGATGCGGCTGCCTCATCTTCCGGTTTGCGCATTACCGCTACAAACAGCCCTTCGCCTTCGGTGCGTCCGGGTATGAACCGTGCCGCGGGATAAGGCGTGTCTATCCCCGGAGCAATTGTCTCAAATCTCTCGCTGAGATGCATGTCGACAGGTATCCCTCCGAGTGTTTCGGCGATATAAGCCACGTTTTCCTCATTCTCGGTGCGGTTGAATGTGCATGTCGAGTATATGAAATAGCCGCCGGGCTTCAGAGCCTTCCACATATTGTCGATAATCGAGCGTTGCAGTGCCGCACACTGCTCTACAAGTGCGGGCGACCATTGTTCCACCGCCGCAGCCTCCTTGCGCATCATCCCCTCGCCCGAGCATGGCACGTCGGCAGCTACGATATCGGCGATGGGGCCGAGGCGGGTGTAGCCGGCTGTATCGCATGAAGTCACTGCAACGTCAGGATAACCCCACTTTATTATATTCTCACACAAGGCTTCCGCACGGCGGCGGTCATATTCGTTGGCGATCACGAGCGAGCCTTCGGGCAGCGCGCTTATTGCTGCTGTGGTCTTGCCGCCAGGCGCGGCGCATGAGTCGATATATATGACCGGCTTGTCGCCGGCAAGCTCGCCGGCTATTGCGCCTATGACCATCGATGACGCGTCCTGCACATAATACCTTCCCTGATGCATCGCGGGGTCGAAGGTGAAGCGTGGACGCAAACCGTCGACATACACTCCGTCTGCAGCCCACGCCACTCTGCGCATTCCTTCCGGTAGGCTTTTCTCTTTCAACGGATTTATTCTTATGGCAACAGACGGATCGTCGTTTTCAAGCGACTCGGTGAGGTGACGTAGCGCTTCCCCGCCCGGAAGCCGGCAGAGGGCGCCGACAGCCGCTGTGAAATCCTCGTTAAGCTTTCTTTTCATCGTTGTGCTGTTCTGCTTGTTTTGTGCGCCATTTCTGTAGCGTGAACACGAATTCAAGGCCTCCGTGCTCGCCGTTGTTGACCGATATCGACCCCCCTATGGTGTTGAGCGAGCTGCGCACGATGGGGAGTCCGAGGCCGGTGCCCCCTGCTTTGCGCGACCGCCCTTTGTCCACGCGGTAGAAGCGCTCGAAAAGCATCGGTATCGACTCTTCCGGCACGCCCTGTCCGTTGTCGCTGAACACAAACGTATAAAAACGCTGGTTTTCGGTAAGAAGCCGCAGGCTCATCTCCGTGCCTTTTGAATAGGCGGCCGCGTTCTTGACAAGATTCATTATAGCGCCTGTAAGCAGAGTGTTGTTGCCCTTGACGAAGCAGTTGTCGGGGATATTGGTGTAGAATGTCATGTCGCCGATGATGCCGCTCTCGTCGATATCACACGCGAGATTGTCGACAAACTCTTTGAAATCTATCCTCTCAAGCGATATGTTCTGGGCTCCGTCCTCGAGTCTTGTCATCGTCGACAGGTCGTTGAGGATATCGCACAGGCGCTGTATGTGCTCCTGGGTCTTGAGCAGGAAGTGGTTGCGCGACTCCTCGTCCATGCCGGGATTTTCGATTATGGTGTCGACATAGCCTTTGATGATGCCGGCCGGAGTTTTCAGCTCGTGGTTTATGTTGTTGGTGAACTGGCGCTTGAGATTTGAGTGCTCTTCAGTGGCTTTGAGTGCCACACGGTGCTCAAGCTCACGTGAGGCGAGTGCAGCCTTGCGCATGTTATACATGTTGACTACCTGCCGCGAAATCTCGCCAAGGTCGTCATTGGCAAACTTGTCAAGAGCCACAAAGTCATGGTCGTTTGATGCTTTTGACACAAACTCGCGCAGCAGGCGTATGTTTTTCGTCAGATGCCTGGTGGCGATATATGTCAGTATGGTGATGCCGGCACAGCCGAACAGCACAAAGAACCGCAGCCACGGATTTCCCTTTATCTCGGTGGCTATCTTGGCATTGAGCGGCAGGAATGTCTGGGCTAAGTAGCGCCCGTCGGCCGACTTGTTCACGCTGTAGTAGAATGCCTTGTCTGGCTGGATATAAGTCGAGTCGTCGTTGTTGTTGGCCGCGATATACGCGCCCGCGATTTTTCCACGCGTGCTGAGCAGTTCGGGGGGGGGCGACGGGAAGCCTATACGTATCTTCTCATCGCCCGTGTCTGCGTCATAGAGTGTCATCGACAGGTTGTCGAGCACCGATGCCTCATAATATTTGTCGATGAAGTGCAGGAATGCCGACGGATCTTCCCCCTCCTCTATGAGGTTGAGCAGACGTTTGTTCATGAATTCGATGCGCGCGCGTATCATCTCGGCGCGATATTCCTTCTCGCGCTTATACTGCGCTATCTCCACGGCTATGATTATCACCCACAGCAGTCCCACTATGGGCAGGAACAGCTTCAGCTGATAGTTAGTCCTCTTCTTCTTTAAATCCATATCCAAAACCGGGGCGTGTGCGTATGTGGTTGCCGTATATTCCGAGTTTCTTGCGCAGGCGTGCCATGTTGGTGTCTACCGTACGCGTGGTCACCTCCTGCCCCTCCCACACCTGACGTATGATTTCCTCACGCGAATAGATGCGGTTGCGGTGTGTCAGAAAGTAAAGTATCAGGCCGAACTCAGTAGGAGTCAGGTCAAGTGCCTCGCCGTCGATATAACACAACTTCTCGTTGCGGTCAATGCGCAGCCCGTGAAATGTGATGTCAGGCTCATAGATGCTTTTCGACAGATTGTAGTTGAGCTGCTGCGACACGTTGCTGCGGCGGAGCACCGCTCTGACGCGGGCTATTACCTCGCCTACGGCAAACGGCTTGGTGATGTAGTCGTCAGCTCCGATGTTCAGACCCATCACGGTGTCATCCTCTCCGTTGAGCGCCGAGCAGAAGATGATGGGAATATGTTCGGTCGACGAACTGTTCTGAAGCCTCTTGGCAAAGTCGAAACCGCTGAGACGCTCCATCATGATATCTACTATCATGAGCGAGTAAGCCGGCAGGTCGAGACCCAAAGCCTCTTCGGCGCTGTTGGCTGTCGTCACCTCATACCCCTCTTTTTCAAGATTATATTTGAGTATTTCACAGATTGACTCTTCATCGTCAACCACTAATATTTTTACGCGCATAATTCAAATGGTATTTTCCTTGTTTTTCACGAAGATAGCAAATTTTCTGCAATTATATACGTTAATATGTGTTAAATCATACGTTTCGCCGAACTATAGCCCGGCCTCAGCGTTATAATGTCATAATTACTATATTTGCACTGTGTTTTTCATGGTATTAGATTTAAGGTTAAAGATTTATCGGATGTCGGGATGACAGCCGGTTTTTCTTTTATATATACCTGATCTTTCTCGGGCAATCCGGCTACTGTTTCATCTCGGGAAATCCCGACGACTTTACCAACCGGAAGCCGTCGCCGTCCGCCACTACAAGCAGAGCCTCCACATTGTCAAGACCCTCGATCATTGACATTCCTGCCTCGGCATCCATCGCCATCAGGGCCGTGGCAAGCGCGTCGGCGGTCATTGTCGACGGAGCTATGACTGTGGCCGACAATACATTGCCGGTGTAAGGCTTCCCGTCTGACGGTGATATCGTGTGACCTATGCGCCCGTGTGATGTGTCGCGGTAGTTGCGGTAATTGCCCGATGTGGCTATGCAGCAGTCAGTCACTTCTATTACCGACAGCCGCTCGTGTCCGGAGGCATCGGATGCCGGTGAGTCAATCTGAATATGCCATTTCTCTCCGCGGCTGTTAACACCACTGAGAGCTACCTCACCGCCGATTTCTATCATATAGTTTTTGACACCCTCGTCTCTGAGCATACCGGCGATACAGTCTATCCCGAACCCCTTGGTGATGGCCGAGAAGTTGAACTGTGTGCCGGGTGATTTCTTTATCATCATGCCATCCTCAATACGGCAGTCGGCAATCCCGACAAGACTCAGACAGCTGTCAATCTGCTCCTGAGAAGGCTCTCCCCCTTCATCGCTGTAGCCGAATCCCCACAGGTTGACCAAAGGCGCTACCGTCGGGTCAAACGCGCCTCCTGACAGTCGGTTGACACGCTGCGACTCTGCCAGCACCTGCTCGATATATCCGTCTGTAGCCATATCCGAATTGTGGTTTATTCTCGATATCCGCGAGTCAGGCAGAAACGGCGACAGCGACTCCTCAACACGCTTCGTCACATCCGTCACCTCCTCCGACAAATCTCGCTCCGAGCCGTAGGTGATATGCATCGTGGTGTGCCACACGTTTCCCTCGAGCGAAGTGTATCTCTCCGCGCTTTTTCCGCCGGAGCATCCTGTCACTGTTACTGCCGCGACAGCTGCCGCTGTCAGATGCGATATGATTTTCAGCATAAAATTCTTTTTTTTCAAAATTAAATATTTTTTTTCAAACAAAAATTATATATCTTTGTTTTAACACAATACCGATAGTGTATAAAAACTTTCGCGGTTACAGATATTTGATAATAGTAGTAACTCCACATTTTTTAATATCATTATAACCCCTATCTATCATGAATCGCTCGTTTTTATTTTTGGCACCGGGTTTTGAAGAGATTGAAGCTCTGACAGTGGTCGATGTGATGCGTCGCGCCGGCATGGATGTCAAGACTGTTTCAATCATCCCCGACCTCATGGTCACCGGTGCGCATGGCGTCACCGTAAAGGCTGACGCTCTGTTCTCCGAAACTCACTTTGACAATATCGAATGGATTATCGTGCCCGGCGGACTTCCCGGTTCAAGCAATCTCGCCGAGTATGCCCCCCTTTGCACACTCCTCAAGGAGCATGCGGCAAACGGCGGCAGGATAGCGGCTATATGCGCTGCTCCGGCGTTCGTGCTCGGCTCGCTCGGACTCCTCGACGGACGTGAATGCACCGGATATCCCGGCACTCAGGCTTCTGTCGAAAAGGCCATCTGGCGCGATGCTCCCGTCATTGCTCTCGACACTCTTGTCACCGGCAACGGACCGGCCTCGGCTATGCGTTTCGCTCTCGCAATCGTCGCCAACTCTATGGGTGAGAATATCGCCCAGCAGATCGGTTCAGGCATGCTGTTCTACCCAAAATCGATGAACTTCTACTTCTGACCCTCGCTCACGGTCTCGTAAAAACAAAGACAGGCTGCACACGGATTTCTCCGGCGCAGCCTGTCTGCATTATCTTGTGGCTGTTATTTCATCAGCGTCTTGCTCACTTTGTCGCCGCGGCGCACGATATAGATGCCGCGGGGTGTGGCGCCTGCTATGCGGCGGCCTGATGTGTCGTAATATTCCGCCTCTGCCTCAGCCTGATCATCTGTTATGGTTTCGACTCCGGTGAAATCTCCCGAGCGGTAATAGATGTTACCGTCGACAAGAGGAAAGTCGATGGTCTTGTTGTGCTCGTCGCCACCGTTGATTATGATTTTGGCGTCAGCGCTCAGCGGGCGTTCAGGTTCGAATGTCAGCGCCATCCCATTCGCTCCGGCTACTTCGGCTGCCGTCATACGGGTGCCGGGCCATTGGCCGAGTGCTTCATAGTTTTCGGTCGAGCCGTCGGCTGTCGGGTCATACACGTAGGCATATACATCGCTCCACGGTGTGCCGCTGTCATCGATGAAATATACGGTGACGGTCTGCTCCGGTTCCTTGGCGTAGTAGGGGAGTGGCTGTGCCGGAGTAGTGTCGCGGGCGGGTTCGTTATAGTCGCCTCCCACCGGTCCGAAATCACTCTGCTGTGCCAGCCAGTTGATCTTGGCGTTAAGATGACGCTTCACTGCGTTGCGGCATGACTCCATGTCGCTGTTGTCGGCCACCTCCTGGCCGTCGGCCGGCACGGGCTGGCCTTTCCAGCGTCTGGCGTCAGCCTTCGCCGCATCTGCGATATGCGCGCAGTAAGCGTCGATATCTTCCATAAGGCCGTCAAAACCACCCTGCTTGCCCATGAACCATTGCCACGTGTCCTTAACCTTGGCATTGAACATGGCGTTCATCCGCAGCGACGGTATCCACGTGTTGCCGTAGGAGTCGCAGTCATAGAAATAAGCGTCGGTATAGCCGTTGAATCCGTTGCCGCAGTCCCAGAGCGGTGAGAAATGCCACTTCTCTCCCTCGCCGCGGTCGCGCATAAGATAGGTCGACCCGTGATATGACTCTGTGTGCGAGATGATTTCCTCAACGATGTAATAGCGGGCAGCGTCATCGAGATCCAGATAGCGCCACATGTCGTCGGAGTCATCTCCGATAAGGTCGTTGATGGCGGTGAACTGCTCGCTGATGAAGCGGCGTTGCAACGCTGAATATTCCTCGGGGGTGTCAAATGTGATGCGGAGCATGTCTTTGAACTGATCAGACTTACCCTTCTCCTCCATCTGTATCTGCGAGCTCTCGTCCTCGTCATAATTGTCAAGCTCCACTATATATCCGCCGGAAATCAGTGTGCGGTTCTCTTCGTTGTCGTCGAGTTCCTCCACCGGCACTCGGCCGTCGCCCACGCGGATTGACTCCGTGAGGAAATAAAGACCGCGGTAGTCGCCGTTTATTACTACCTCTATGGGTTGCTGACGTGGCGTCCAGGGCAATCCGATGCGTTCGCCGAGTGCGAAGCCCGTGAAGTTGCGCAGATAACCCTTGGTGTCGTCGGCATGGGCAAGTATCGCCCAATGCTTGGAGCCTTTGCCATTGACGTTCATGTTGAGGAGATTTTGTTTCTTGCCCAATTTCAGTTTGAACGGTTTCTTTGCGAATGCTCTGCGGGTGAAATTTCCGCGGGCTTTGATCTCGAGAGGCAGGGGCGCTTCTTCCGAGCCTATTGATGCGGCGCCCAGGTCAGTCAGCCATTGGCAGCCGTTCACGTCAAGCCGGTATTCTCCTGCGAAATAATTCTTGTGACTGAGGTCTTTGTCGATTACCTCGTTGTCATATATCCTGTTGCCGGCTTCGTCAAGTATAGGTTCGCCGGTGGCGCTGTCATAGCGGTAGACATCAATATACAGCACAGGCAGCGTGCCCGAGATGCCGGCGATTTCAGCTCCGCCGACCGTAAACGTAATGTCTGAACTGCCCGCCGCGCCATTCTCGCGCAACAGCTTGAACGATATTGTCAGGGCGCGCAGATTGGGCGCGTTGAAGTTTTTCCCGTCTGAGACACCCTGTATCCTGATCGACCGCGTGATATCTGTCCGCTCGTGGCCTCCGAGGTTGTATTGCCAGTTGTCACCCGAAATTTTAAACTCTCCGTCAAGCGCGTCGAGATGTATGGTATATACATCGCCGTCACGGCTGAATTTATACTCATCGAGTGCGCTCCAGTTGTTTGTGCTATGGCCGCGCACATACATCACCGGATAACCATCACTGTCAAGAGTGTCGGCCGCATACATAGCCGGCGATGCAATGAACGTTGCAATCAGAAAAATGATATAACGAAATGTTTTTGTCATGGTATGATTTGGTTAAACTGTTGACATTGCCGTTGTTTGCCAAACAGATTGATGCGCATACAATACACACGCAGATGCGTTCGCGGTGAAATATCGCAAAAAAAACTGTTGGCAAAAAAATGAGAATTAATCGTGCAAAAAAGGAAATGATTTGAGATTAATCAGATGCGGAAAAATCCTGACTTAAACAGCCATATCTTTTCGGCAGAAAAATTAACATGCAAAGATACAAAATTTTGTGCCCGTATGCAAGTTTTTCTTAATAAAACACGTTGTTTACGCTAAAAAAACGCGCTAAAAAACAGACGAAAAACACACCCCACCCCTTCGTTGCGGCTTCAGAAGCCGAGACGAAGAAATTCCTGCTCGAAATTCGGCGTGAACACACCTTTGCCAATCGACGATTTTATCTCTTGAAGCGGCCAGAAGCGGCCTCCGTCGAGCTCGGCGGTAGGGGCGACCTCTCCGTCATAGACCGTGCGGTAGACGTTGACATATTCGCTTTCTATCTCGCTGTGAAACACGTATGATATGAGATGCTCCGGCTCAAATCCGACAATGCCGAGCTCCTCCCGGGCCTCACGTAGCAGCGCTTCGGCTATGCTCTCGCCAAAGTCCACATGGCCGCCTACTGCCGTGTCCCACTTCCCGGGCTGTATGTCCTTCCAGTCTGGACGCCGTTGCAGATATAGATCCCCCTTGCTGTTGAAAAGATGCAGATGCACCACCGGGTGAAGAATATGCGAGCCGTTGTGGCATTGGCCGCGTGTGGCCGATCCTATCACACGCCCCTCGTTGTCGACCACCGGAAATATCTCGTTGCTGTTGTCTGTCATTGCTTGATAATTAGATGGTTGAGTTCGACTACTCGCCGGCGATGGTGGCTACCACTTTGCGCGCGCCTCCGCAGTCACGAAATTCACACAGATATATCCCTTGCCACGTGCCGAGATTGAGACGGCCGCCGCTCACCGGTATCGTGACTGACTGCCCGATGATTGAAGCCTTGGCATGCGCCGGCATGTCGTCAAGCCCCTCCATGGTGTGCCGGTAATAAGGCTCGCCTTCACGCACCAGACGGTCGAAAATCGACCGCAGGTCGGCACGGACGTCAGGGTCGGCGTTCTCGTTGATGGTGAGTGCCGCCGAGGTATGCTTGATAAACAGGTTGAGCATCCCCGTGCGGGGCAGTTGTGGCAGATTGGCAAGCACCTCGCCGGTTATGAGATGAAAACCGTTGCCGCGTGGCTTAAGGGTGAATTCGGTCTGTATCCACATGATTGATTGCGATTGTGAAATTTTTGTGCAAAGATATGCATATTTGTGTCTCATCACAAGCTTTAACAATTTTTTGGCCGCAAGCCGGCGATTTATTGTGTAATTTTGTGCATAAAAAAGAAATATAACATGCGCAATTTTATAGCGATAGACTTCGAGACCGCCACTTCGAGCCGCGACTCGATATGCGAGGTCGGTATATGCGTGGTGCGTGACGGCGAGGTGGCCGAGACCCGTTCATGGCTCGTTCGCCCCGAGCACAACCGCTACCACTACTGGAATGTAAAAGTTCACGGCATCCGCCCTGAGGATACGGAAGATGCTCCGGAGTTTCCCGAAGTATGGGAGGAGATCGAGCGGACATATCTTGATGAATACGACACTTTTGTGGCTCACAACGTGCCGTTCGACCGCAGCTGCCTGATGTCGGCGGCTCGCCTCTACAACCTGCATCTGCCGCGCATCGACTGGCATTGCTCACTTGCCACGGCGAAACGTGTCTACCGGATAGAATGCAACAAACTCGGGCACCTCTGCTCGGCTCTCGGCATTCCCGAGGGCAAGCATCACCGCGCGGGCGACGACGCCGAGATGTGTGCGCGCCTCTTCCTCCGCGAGCTTCATGACATGGAGGCCTCCACGCTCTGATTTCAGGCTTTTGCATGGTTTTCTTCTGCAATCTGCGGCAAAAATCACGTCAAAAAATGCACTCGGGAGTAACTATTCTTCCCTAAAATTGTTTACCTTTGCAGATTGAACCCTATCTGACACGAAATGACAGCTATCGATATTCTTATATTACTGATTTTCATCGTCTCCATAATCTACGGACTGCGGCGCGGATTTATCATGCAGCTCGGTTCGGTCGGAGGCGTGCTTGTCGGAATTGTTGCCTGCCGGATCTTCTCGGAGTCGGTAACACGGTTTTTCGCCGGCGACTCTCCCGATGCCAACGACATGTATGTCAGCGGAGTGTTTGCCTGCGTGCTGCTGTTCATCGTCGGCTACATCGCAGCGCGGCTTGTGGCGCGGCTTGTCAAGACCGTCACCAACACTCTCCATCTTACGGTGTTCGACCGCATTGCGGGCGCGCTCTTCTCTCTCTTCGAATGGTTTCTGGTGTTCAGCCTCCTGCTGAATATATGGCAGGCATTCCGTCCCGACATCGACATCACTTCCGGAAGCAGACTTGCCGGCGGACGTGCCGCCGCAGCGGTGGTCGACTTCGCCCCCAAAGTGCTCGGAAGCGAGACATTCAAGGAGTTTGTGGCGGCGGTCGCCAGCGTAGGCAAAGACTCCGGCTCTAAATGACATAACGAGAAATAACACGTCATGAAAGAAAACAACAACGATATAATCTCCGACGCTACATCCGGAGAATACAAATACGGATTTGTCAGCGACATTGACACCGACATCATTCCCGTCGGACTCAATGAGGATGTGATACGCCTCATATCTGCCAAAAAAGAGGAGCCTCAATGGCTTCTTGACTTCCGCCTGGAAGCCTATCGCCATTGGCTCACTCTCGAAATGCCGCGATGGGCTCATCTCGATATCCCCGACATTGACTACCAGGCCATCAGCTATTATGCCGCACCCCGCAAGAAAGAGGGCCCGAAAAGCCTTGAGGAGGTCGACCCCGAGCTGCTTGACACGTTCAACCGTCTGGGCATACCGCTCGAAGAGCAGAAACAGATCTCGGGCATGGCCGTCGACGCCGTGATGGACTCTGCCTCGGTCAAGACCACCCACCGCGAGAAACTCGCTTCGCTTGGCATAATATTCTGCTCATTCTCCGAAGCGGTAAAAGACTATCCCGACCTTGTCAGAAAATACCTCGGCAAAGTGGTGTCGTATCGTGATAATTTCTTCGCCGCGCTCAATTCTGCCGTGTTCTCCGACGGCTCGTTCGTCTATATCCCCAAAGGTGTCAGATGCCCGATGGAGCTTTCAACCTACTTCCGCATCAATGCATCAGGCACCGGCCAGTTCGAGCGCACGCTCATCGTGGCCGACGACGATTCTTACGTGAGCTATCTCGAAGGCTGCACCGCCCCGCAACGCGATGAAAACCAGCTCCATGCAGCCATCGTGGAAATCATTGTCGAGGAACGCGCCGAAGTCAAATACTCAACCGTGCAGAACTGGTATGCCGGCGACAAGGAAGGCCGTGGCGGCATCTACAACTTTGTCACAAAACGGGGTCTTTGTCGCGGCGACTTCTCCAAACTGTCATGGACACAGGTCGAGACCGGCTCAGCTATCACGTGGAAATACCCGTCGTGCGTGCTCAAAGGCGACAATTCGGTAGGCGAATTCTACTCTGTGGCTGTCACCCGCAACCGCCAGCAGGCCGACACCGGCACCAAAATGATACATATCGGACGCAATTCACGTTCCACTATCGTGTCAAAAGGCATCTCGGCCGGTGAGAGCCAGAACTCCTACCGCGGTCTGGTGAAAGTAGTGCCCGCAGCCGACGGCTGTCGCAACTACACCCAGTGCGACTCACTGCTGCTCTCGTCGAGATGCGGTGCCCATACTTTCCCATATATCGACGTTAAAAACCCCACTGCTGTAGTAGAGCACGAAGCCACAACCTCCAAGATTTCTGAAGACCAGCTTTTCTACTGCAACCAGCGAGGCATTCCCACCGAAGAGGCCGTCGGACTGATTGTCAACGGCTACGCCAAAGAAGTGATGAACAAACTCCCGATGGAATTTGCCGTCGAGGCTCAGAAACTTCTGCAGATCACCCTCGAAGGCTCCGTCGGCTGACAATCACTTCAATTATTCGTCAAACAACAATTATCAATTCAATAATGATTATGAACTCTGAATTGCCTGAAGTTCTTCTCGATGTCAGAAACCTCCACGCCTCGATAGGCGAAAAAGAAATACTCAAAGGTATCAACCTTACCATACGCCGCGGTGAAGTGCATGCCATAATGGGTCCCAACGGCTCGGGCAAGTCTACGCTGTCGTCGGTGCTCGCCGGTAATCCTGCATTTACGGTGACCGAAGGCTCGGCATCGCTTCACGGCACTGACCTTCTCGCGCTCTCTCCCGAGGATCGCTCACACGAAGGGCTCTTCCTTTCGTTTCAGTATCCTGTGGAAATTCCGGGCGTGTCGATGGTCAACTTCATGCGCGCAGCTGTCAACGCCAAGCGCAAATATTTCAACGAGCCCCCCATGTCGGCCACCGACTTCCTCAAGATGATGCGGCAGAAGCGTGCTGTAGTCGAGCTTGACAACAAGCTTGCCTCGCGCTCCGTCAACGAAGGCTTCTCCGGCGGTGAGAAAAAACGCAACGAGATATTCCAGATGGCTGTGCTCGAGCCGCAGCTTTCTATCCTCGACGAAACCGACTCCGGTCTCGACATCGACGCCCTCCGCATAGTGTCGCAGGGGGTCAACACTCTCAAGACCTCCGAAAACGCTACTATCGTCATCACCCACTACCAGCGTCTGCTCGACTACATAAAGCCCGACTTCGTTCACGTGCTCTACAAAGGACGCATCGTAAAGACCGGCGGCCCCGAGCTCGCTCTCGAACTTGAAGAGCGCGGCTATGACTGGATCAAGGAGGAAGAGGACAACAAGTGATAATCCTCTCGAAACTGAAAACTAAAAAAATCTCACTGACTGTGGCTTCTCTGAAACAATATATCGACCTTTACGAAAACAACCGCACTGTCATCGACGAAGGCTCTGCCCCGTTGCTCAATGCCATGCGCGTCGACGCTTTGCATGCTCTCCGCGACAGACGTCTCCCCGAAAAGGGTGACGAAGGCTATGAGGTGACTTCGGTCGACGGGCTGCTCGCTCCCGACTACGGACTTAATGTGGCGCGCATCGACATTCCCGTTGACATCGCCGAGACATTCCGCTGCGACGTGCCCAACATGTCATCGCTGATGGGCATTGTCGCCAACGACAAGTTCGTGCCCACCAAATCATTGCTGCGCAATCTGCCCGAAGGTGTGACGGTGATGTCGCTTGCCGAGGCCGCGACCCGTTTCTCCGACAGGGTAGCGCGCTTCTACGGCAAGATAGCGCCTCTCGACAATCCGGTTGTAGCCCTTGACTCTCTGCTTGTGCAGGACGGCGTCTATATCCACATCGCCGACAGAGTCCGTCTCGACCGCCCGCTGCAGATTGTCAATATATTCCAGAGCACGGTGCCGATGATGGCCGCACGCCGTATCCTCGTCGATGTCGGCGAGAACGCCGACCTGCGCCTGCTGCTCTGCGACCACTCCAACAATCCCGACACCGACTATCTTGCCCTGCAGGTCATCGAGGCTCACGTAGGCGAGCGCGGACATCTTGAAATCTACGATATAGAGGCTTCGACCGCCGCCACCCGCCGCCTGTCATGCACATACGTCAGCCAGGAGAGCGGTTCGGAATTCCTCGGCAATGCCACCACACTGCTCAACGGAGTCACCCGCAACGAATACACTATCGACCTGAGCGGCGAGCGTTGCTCGGCCGGACTCTACGGCATGGCTATAGGCTCGGCCTCGCAGCATATCGACAACTCGTCGGTAATCAACCACCGTGCACCACGTTCGGCATCAAACCAGCTTTTCCGCTATGTGCTCGACGATGAAGCGCAAGGTGCTTTCGGCGGACTTATCGAAGTCTTTCCCGAGGCACAGTTCACCGAAGCGTTCCAGACCAACAACAATATCCTTGCCTCCGCTTCAGCGCAGATGCATGCCAAGCCGCAGCTCATAATCAACAACGACGATGTCAAGTGCAGCCACGGCGCCACTACCGGACAGCTCAACCACGAGGCTCTCTTTTACATGCGTTCGCGCGGCATCCCTTACGATGAAGCCCGCACGATGCTGATGCAGGCGTTTATGGTCGACGTAATCAACACCGTCTCGGTCGAGGCGCTCCGCGACCGTCTCCGTCATCTCGTCGAAAAGCGCTTCGCAGGCACCCTCGGCTCATGCGAGAGCTGCCGCAAATTGTCGTAATTGATTTACAAAATATAAAATATCATTCAAAAGCCGTTTTTCGAAACGGCTTTTGTTGTAAATGAGGTAAAAAAATGACGAAATGTTATCATTTTGTTGATATTAAGCCGTTATCTTTGCCTTCGATACATCACACAACTGCCACAGACAAACCTAACATAAACCACATTATTGCAACATGAAAAATCACTGCCGCCTACAATATTGTGCTTTACAACGAGGCCACCGGCAATATCATATCCACCCTCCTTGTAAACCCGCGCACCGGTACACTCAGTGTGGCCGATGGCAAAGAGGCTGCCGTGCGTCCAGGTGTCAATGAGTGCATTATGACAGCCCCTTCCGACTTCGTCAGCCCGGGCCGTGTGTCACGTGCCGCCGCTCAATACAAAGTCGGTGTGCAGGCAGTGAGCCTCTATACCGAGCAAGCCTCGGAAATAGCCTGGACGCAATCGGAAGTGACCGGTGTTGACTGTGCTGTTGATGATGACGACAGCGTCAGGGTTATTGTCGATGGCGACAACATCACCGTGAAGTCGTCACTTGACTGCGAGGTCAGGATTGTCGACCTTCTCGGACGCACCGTAGCTGCCGGCGTAGCCAATGCTCCTCTTTGCGTTCCTTCAAAAGGTATCTTCATAGTGACGACTCCGGCCGCCGCTGTAAAAATCAAAAAGTGACAATCATTTCAGGCATCTGATACAAAAAGCAGGGACGGGGGCGTCTCGCCCCCGTGTATCCAAAGCCGAATAATACCTGCGGGGGCGAGACGCCCCCGCCCCTTTTTTGATCATCTCCGGTATTCAGGGTTTATGTATAGCTCAAATATCTCAGGAGGCAGATGCCCGGGATTATTTCCGATATATTCGATATATTTCTGCAAGTCATTTTCGCTACGGACAATACGGTCAAAATACTCGCTCATCCACACTCTTCCGGTCTTTTGTAATTTAAGATTGATCTGATGCGAGGAATAGCTTTTTATAGATTGCATAATTCGCTCCGGATTAATATCCGAATGAAAATGCACAAGAAGATGAACGTGATTAGGCATAATTACGTATGCTACTATGGTATAGTGGGAAGGTGAATAATGCTTAATCGCAGAGGTAATCACTTCTCGTAATTCCGATTTCTTAAATAAACAGCTGCCATATCCATTGTTGAGCAATCTTTCCTCAATACGACCCACCGTCGCACGAAATTTTTTGGTGGTGGATAAGTCCCATGGTTTAGGATATCTGGCATTGAATTCAGCAATGAAAGAGCTTAATTCCTTAATCTTTGATTGAGGTAACGAGTCCGCTAATCTAAATGTTATAAATTGAATCTTTCCTATCTGATGCCAATGAGGCAGATTGCCGCTTATCTTTATCTCAATAGGCTTTCTCTTATCAAGAAACGGATTCATGGTGTAAATTAATTTAGATTGTTGGAATAATAGATTTTGACAGGGCGGCAGCAGGGACGGGGGCGTCTCGCCCCCGTGTCATTTCTATCCGTCTGCGGAATGATACCGGCGGGGGCGAGACGCCCCCGCCCCTTTTTTATCTGAACAGCAGGGGGAGGAAGGCGGCCAGGTAGCGGCGCCAGTTGCGCCAGATGTGGCCGCCGTCGCTCTCGGTGTAGGTGTATGGTATATTGTTACGGTCAAGCAGCTCGCGAAAACGCACGTTGGTGTCGTAGAGGAAATCGTCTTTGCCTATTGCTATCCAGTAGAGCATCGGCGGATTTTCAAACTGTCGCACGATTTTCTCCTCCATGTCGGCGTAGCGGGATGCGCTTTCCGGATTGTGAGGCCATACGGCAGCCGAGAACAATCCGACATAGCCCGTCAGCTCGGGATAATCCTTGGAGATATGAAGCGAGTGGAAACCGCCCATCGACAGGCCGGCCACAGCCCGTGACATTTTGTCGCGGCGCGTGCGGTAGTTGGCATCGATAAATTCTACAATCTCCGGAAACGCCTGTTCGAACGAGCCGTCCATCGTGTGGGGCAGATTGGGGTCGGGAAGAGTGAGCCCCAGCGATGACTCTCCCGGAGCCGCGGCGGTGTCGACATTACCGTTGGGCATAACCACAATCATTGGGCGCGCCTTGCCCGAGGCGATAAGGTTGTCGAGTATCTGAGTGGCACGTCCGAGTTCGCTCCACGCGTTTTCGTCACCACCCATGCCGTGAAGCAGATAGAGCACCGGATAATTGCGGCCCGATGTCTCGTAGCCTGCCGGAGTGTAGACGGTCAGGCGCCGGTCGGTGCCGGTCTTGTCGCTGTGATACCATGTCTTGCTCACCGTGCCGTGGGGCACATCCTGCACCCCGTAGAGCCCGTCGGGGCCGCCGTCAACGATAAATATGTTGGAGAGTGTCGAAACGTCGCGGGCAATATAGACGTTTGACGGGTCGTTGGTGCGCACGCCGTCAACCTCAAAAGCGTAGCTGTAGAGCTCAGGGGCGAGCGGCACTCCGGTTGAGCCTTCCCACGTGCCGTCGGCTCCACGCGTGAGCTCGATTGTGCCGGCCACGCTGTCACCCTCGTCGCGGGCCTTGAAGTCGCCGGTCACCTTTACATTTTTGGCTGATGGATTGTGATAGCGGAATGTAACGACGGCGTCGTCGCCGATCTGCGGCGATGCAAGCTGTGTGCCGCTCCACAGAGCCTGCTGTGCGAATGCCGAGCCACAGGCCAGCATAAGCGTGAATGTCAGTCTGATTTTCATGTCGATATTGTTCGGTTATAGGTATAAACTCCACAAATTTAATAAATTGTCAAATAAAAACAGCCCTGTTGGTGCTATCTATTGCAAAAATTATTAATTTTGCACTAAGAGTATGTTTAGTTTTAAATGATTTTAGCCCAAAAGATCCTTTGTGATGAAATCAAAAATTAATAGAATATACTCAAATATTTAATTTGATTTAAAACTAAACATACTCTAAGAGAGTGTTTGAAATAAACACGAGTTTAAACTGCGAAGAAAAAGCTGACCCGATATGATGCCCCCGAAAAATGATTCGTTGGTGATAATACCGATGTACAACGAGAAAGAGAATGCCCGAGCGATAATAGAGGCAGTGCTCTCGTTGAGGGATTTTTTTGATATTCTTGTCATTGATGACAATTCGCCCGACGGCACCGCCTCGATAGTGAAGCAGCTGATGCGGGAATATCCCGGGCGTGTCCATCTGGTGGAGCGCAAGGGCAAGCTCGGTCTCGGCACGGCCTATATCGCCGGCTTCAAATGGGGACTGGAGCGAGACTATGAATATATCATAGAGATGGACGCCGACTTCTCGCACAATCCCGCCGACCTTCCGGCTCTGCGTGCGGCCTGCGCCGACGACGGCTATGACGTGGCTGTCGGCTCGCGTTACGTGTCAGGCGTCAATGTGGTCAACTGGCCTATGGGGCGTGTGCTGATGTCGTATTACGCATCGGCCTACGTGCGTCTTGTCACCCGCATGAAAGTGCGCGACACCACAGCAGGCTTCGTGTGCTACCGCCGCCGCGTGCTGTCGACGATGGATCTTGACAAAATCAAATTCAAAGGCTACGCATTCCAGATTGAAATGAAATTCACCGCCATGAAATGCGGTTTCCGCATCAAGGAAGTGCCTATTATCTTTGTCAACCGTGTGCTCGGCACAAGCAAGATGAGTTCCGGAATATTTTCCGAGGCTGTGTTCGGCGTGATACGTCTCAAGATAGGAAGCTGGTTTAAGAAATATCCCAAATGCGCTGAAAAGCAATGAGCAGAAAGCTGATCTACAATGCCGAGATAGTGAGCGACGGAGTCCGCCGCCACGGCTACGTCATGATTGACGGCGAGATTATCGAAAGAGTGGGAGAGGGCGCGCCCTCGCAGGCCGAGATTGACTCGGCCGACATCGCAAGCGATATCAGCGGCCTCCTGCTTCTGCCCGGCGCCATCGACACCCATGTGCATTTCCGCGAGCCCGGACTGACCCGCAAGGCGTCAATAGCCACGGAGAGCGCCGCCGCTGTCAGCGGAGGTGTCACTTCATTCATCGATATGCCCAACACACGTCCGGCCACAACATCGATGAGTGCAGTGGCCGACAAAAAACGTATCGCGGCTGTCAGTTCCTACGCCAACTACGGCTTCTTCCTTGGCGCCACCAACGACAATCTCGATGAAATACTTGCCGCCGACCCGCAAGAGATACCCGGTGTGAAGCTGTTTATGGGCTCCTCGACCGGCAATATGCTTGTCGACGATGATGTGAGCCTGTCGCAGCTGTTCGCGTCATATAAAGGGGTGATAGCTGTCCATGCCGAAGATGAGGCGACACTTGCCGATGCGCGCCTCAATCTTGTCGCGCTATATGGCGACAACCTGCCGGTGGAACTGCATTCGCAGGCACGTCCCGCCGAGGCATGCCTTAAAGCATCGCAGCGCGCGGTCGAGTTTGCCCGCAAATTCGACACGCGTCTCCACATACTCCACATATCCACTGCCCGCGAGTTGTCGCTCCTCACTCCCGGTGATATCGGAGCCAAACGCATCACGGCAGAGACATGTCCGCACTATCTGCTTTTTACCGACACCGACCTTGCCCGCGACAACGGCTTTATGCTCAAGTGCAATCCGGCCATCAAGACGGCGGCCGACCGCGATGCCCTTGTCTCGGCGCTGTCAGAGGGGCTTATTGATACTATCGCCACCGACCATGCCCCGCATCTTCTCGAAGAGAAGCAAGGCAACCTCCTGCAGGCCGCCTCAGGCATGCCCGGCGTAAGGTTCATGCTGCCTGAGATGCTCACCATCGCCTCGCGTGATGACAACGCGCTTACGATAGAACGGGTGGTTGAGCTCACAGCCCACAATCCGGCACGGCTCTACGCCATAGAGCGCCGCGGATACATACGCCGTGGATATTATGCCGACCTTGTCGTGGCCGAACGGACGGTGCCTTATCGTCCTGAAATCGGCGAATACCTCGCGGCCGGCATGATGTCGCCGTGTGACTGGACTCCCTACGCCATGACAGAAGCGAATTACCGCATCACTGCCACCTACGTCAACGGCGCTCTCGCCTTTGACGGCAGCCGTGTGCGTCAGATGCCCGTGCATCCCCTCCGCTTCAATTCCGACCGCTGAGATACAGAAATTCCGGCCTAAATTTTAAAGAGATAAAAGAGACTGCACCCTAAAAGTCTGACAAAAGACTCTTAGGGTGCAGTTAAGTTTTGACACAGCCTCGTTGCTGCTTGAAATCAGATGTTGAGGGTGACACCGGCGTTGATGCATCGTGGCAGTGCCGGTCCGTAGATATATCCCGAGTCGCGGTTGGAGCCTGAGTCGAAATCGTTCTGATAGGAATTGAAGATGTTGCTGACTCCGGCCGACACGCTCAGGTTAACACGGTTGAAAATCTTGAAGTTATATGTAAATTTCACTGATGCGTCAAAAAATGATTTTGTGCGCACCGCCAGGTCTACATCCGTGCCTGAGCCTTCGAGATGCTGCACCGTCATGGGGCCGGTGCCTGTCGCATTGAGTGTGGCGGTCAGGTGATGGGTGATTTCCCAGTTAGCGGTAAGATAGCCGTAGATGTCGGGCGTGCGGAACATCTTTTTTTCGGCCGGCACATCAGGATTGTCGCTCCACTGTTCGGCTTTCTTATATCGGCTGGTCTGCAGAGTGATGCCTCCCTGCATGTCGAAATGGCTTGAGAAAAACGCTTTTGCCTCCAGGTTTACACCCATCACGCGGGCTCCGCTGCCGTTGTAGCGCTCAAGCACGGCGTTGCCCATGGCGTCGGTGCCGTCAAGCTGGCGCAGGGCGAACACATCGCGCAGGTCGGTGTAAAATCCTTCGATAAGAAGATTGGTCTGCACGTTGCCGAAGCGGTGGTAGAGGTCGGCAGAGAGGCTTACGCTCTGCGAGCTTTCCTGTTTAAGTCCGGGGGCAAGCACTGTCACCACGCGTTCGCCGCCTACAATCGCCACATGGAAATCCTCGTCGTAGGCCTGCGGCGAGCGGAAACCGGTGGAGTAGGAGGCTCTGAAATTCATGTTGGAAGAGGGGTTGTAACGAATGTTGACGCGGGGCGACACGATGGGGTTGTCAATCATGGAATGCTTGTCGATACGTGCGCCGGCGAGAAATCCCCACCGTTCGTTGCGCCATTCGTTTTGCAGATATGCGCTGTAGATGTTCACGCATTGCTTCACGTCGTGGTCGTAGCCGAGTGTGATGTCGCGCAGTCTGTTGAACGAATATTCCAGACCTGCTACCAGTTCTGCCGGCATGAAGAGGAACCGGTCGATGGGGTGTGTCCACTGGCTTCCGGCAGTAATGACGATATCGGATGTACGGCCGTAGGCGTCGGGGTCCATGTCGGAGCCGTAGTAGCTCTGACGGCGAGTGTTCTGTGTGGCGACAAACACCGACAGATGGTCGCGGCGGTCGCGGAGCCATAGGTCGTAGGTGGCCTCGCCGGCATGGATATTATGGTCGGTCTGCTCTGCTATCATAGCCATGTGTGGCTGCAGGTCGAGTTGGTCGCCTCCGCGGCGGTACTCGTGGGTGTTGTGATATTCGACAGTGAGTTTGCTGATGTCGGAAGTCTTGAAGAAACCGCGAGCGCCGAGAGTCTGAGTCTTCAGCTGTGCCACTTCGGTGAAACCGTCGCCGTTGTGGTCGTAGCCGTCGCGGTAGCGGCTCTGTCCGTAGATGAAGAGTCCGGCGAGGCCGTTGTCGGTGACTACGGAGGCATTGAGCGTGGTGTTGTTGTCAAGTGATCCGGAGGGGCCTATCGATGTAAGCTGATGAGACACTTGCGCGGAGTTGACCATAGGGTCTTTGGTGATGATATTGATGGTGCCGCCCACGGCTGATGAGCCGAAGAGAGCCGAGCCACCGCCGCGCATCACCTCCACGCGGTCTATCATATTGGCCGGTATCTGTTCCAGCCCGTACACACCGGTCAATGCCGAGAATACGGGGCGCGAGTTCAGCAGTATCTGGGAGTAGTGGCCGTCGAGGCCGTTGATACGCACCTGGGTGAAGCCGCAGTTCTGGCAGTCGTTTTCGACACGCACACCGGGCTGGAAGTCAAGGCCGTCGGCCAGCGAGCATGCTCCGACGCGCAGGAATGTAGCGCCGTTTATTACGTTGACGAGCGAAGGGCTCTCGCGCCTCCGGGTCTCGCTTTTTGACGATGTAACGACCACCTGGTCGAGCATGAACGCGTCGGGACGGATATTGAAGTTGAGTTCTACGGTTTGGTCGGCCGCAACCGATGTCTCAAGGCGTGTGGTCTCATATCCGGTGCAGCTCACCTCAAGGGTGTAGGCGCCCGGCTTGAGGTCGCGGAATATATAGTGCCCCGACGCGTCGGTGACTGTGGTGAGGCTTGTGCCGAGTATTTTTATCACGCAACCCGGCATGTGCTCGCCGTTTTCGGTGTCTATTACGTGGCCTCCTATGTTGGCGTCGGTTACTTTGTTGTTTTGGGCGGATATGCATGTTGAGCCGATGGCAAAAGCCATCAGCAGAAAGATAATTCTTCTGATCATTTAATGGATATGGATTCTGTTGAATAAATGTGTTGAATGGCGGAGAGACTCGGTGCAGGCCGGATATGTTGCAAACGGCCGGACATATCGTCAGCATTGCGGCGGTCCGCGCAGCTTCGCGCTGAGTCGGGTCTCGCATGTTGTCACGACTGCCGTCTGACATTCAATCTGTGTATAGTAAGCGGGAGATGTAAATGTCGGAGCCGGATCCGGCGTATCGGCGGAAGATGCCGTGCAGTTGAAGTAAGATACCAGATTAAGCTCCTTTGCGCTGTGTGTATGCTGGGCGGATGATTTGTAGGGGTGGGAGTGGGCTACTGTCGCGCCTCCCGATAGCCTGTGGTAGTGAACGAACGCGATGTTCGAGAACATGAAGTTCACGAACACAAGCAGCAATGTGGAACACAGTATTTTTGCAGCCATTCTATTCACGCCGCAAAGGTACTAAAAATCTGTGAAATACAAAAAATCGGGTGTGAATGCCGTTTTTGCAATAAATTTGCTTTTATTGAAAAATATTGTAATTTTGCAGTTTGCAATGATGTCTCGCCCCGCTGAGGAACGACATATCAGACTAATCATTATATTATATTCTTAAATTTAATTTTTATCATGAAATTGCTAAAAGGCGTGATGCTGGCGGCAGCTATGGCGGCGGGCGCTGCATCGTTCAGCGCGGATGCCATCGGATGGCCTGCCAATTATGAAGGCGTAATGTTACAGGGTTTTTACTGGGACAGCTGGAATGTCACCGGCTGGAGCAAACTGGAGGCTCAGTCCGACGAACTAAGTCAGTCTTTCAAACTCATCTGGGTGCCCAACTCGGCAAAACCCGCTTCCAATCCCGGAAACGGTTATGACCCTGTATATTGGTTCACCAACCACAACACATGCTGGGGTACTGAAGCCGAACTCCGCTCCATGATCAAGGCCTTCAAAGAAAAAGGTACAGGCATCATCGAGGATGTGGTAATCAACCACCGCTCGGGCAAAAGCAACTGGACAGATTTCCCCGCTGAAACATGGAACGGCAAAACATGGCAGATAGGTCTCGACGGCATCTGCCGCACCGATGAGGTAAACAGCCAGCCCGGACAGAGTCATGGCACAGGAGCCGCCGACACGGGCGAGGATTTCAACGGCTCGCGCGACCTCGACCACACCAACGCCAACGTGCAGGAAAACTGCAAGAACTATTGCAAATTCCTCCTCGAAGATATGGGGTATGCCGGTTTCCGCTACGACATGGTAAAAGGTTATGGCGGCCAGTATACAAAAATCTACAACCAGTATTCAAAACCGACCTTCTCGGTAGGCGAATACTGGGACGGCAACTATGACGCCGTGGCTTCATGGATCGAGGCCACAGGCAAAGAGTCGGCCGCTTTCGACTTCCCTTTCAAATATGCTGTCAACGAAGCCTTTGCCTCCGGCGACCTCCGCAAGCTCGTATGGAAAGCCAACGGCACTAACAATCAGCCTGCCGGCATGATACACTTCGGCTATTCGCAGCTGGCAGTGACATTTGTCGACAACCACGACACCTATCGCGACGGCAGCAAATTCACCGGCAACGTGCTTGCCGCCAATGCGTTCATGCTCTGCTCGCCGGGCACACCGTGTGTGTTCTGGCCCCACTGGTCGCAACATAAGAGCCAGATCAAGCAGATGATAGCCGTGCGCAATGCCGTCGGCGTGCACAACAACTCAAAGGTGACAGTGCTCCAGTCGGCCAGCAACTGCTACATGGCTGAGGTTGTCGGCTCGAAAGGCACACTGGTCGTGAAAATCGGTTCGGCTATGGTTTCCCCCTCAGGCTACACCGACAATGACATAAAGGCATCGGGTACAGACTACTGCATCTGGACAAAGACCGGAGTGCAGGGGGGCGGTGGCGGCGGTGACGATGACGTCACTTATCCCTCCGACCTCTATATCATAGGCAATCTCAACGACTGGAACCCCGCAACATCTGTGGCTGCCGACGCGTCTAAAGACGGCGTCTACACCTGGAACAAAGTGGAGATGCCTGCGGCAGCCAAGGACACCTACACCTATTTCTCGCTTGTCACTTCAAAAGGCGCCACATGGGATATCGTCAACGGCACCGACCGCTATGGCGCGGCCACAACAGATGCCGCAATCAGCACAACGGCACCAATCAAGCTATTCCCGGCCAATGTCAACGCAAGCTCGGCATATTCATGGAAAGCGGCTCCCGGCACATATAAAGTGGTTGCCGACCTGAAGAACATGCAGGTGACTATCTCAAACACATCAGGCGTAGATGAAATCGAAGCGGCTGACGGTGATGTCGTTCCGGTATACTACAACATGCAGGGCGTGCGTGTCGACAACCCGTCGGCAGGCCTCTACATAGTGGTTCGCGGCAACAAAGTGACAAAAGAGATTGTGAGATAATCTTCACTATAATAGAATAACAGCAGGCGGCCGGGGCATAGACTCCGGCCGCTTTCTGTTGTCGGTTTTCAGTGCGTCATTGTGAAAATCGGGGGTATTGAAGTTAGGCGGTTTCAATGAAAATTATTACCTTTGCTGACTGATAGCGCAAGTGGCGCGTCATAAACGGAAAATTATGGATAAATATCGACAGATAATAAGCGATACGGTCGACCGGCTGCTTGCCGTCGAGTCGCTGCGGCAGGTTGGCGTGAATGCAGGCGAGGATGTGGCTCTTCCTTCGCAGATTGCTGTCGATGAGATAATTGATCTTGTGCGCACTATCATATTTCCAGGTCATTTCGGCCATCACATCACTCCGCGTCAAAATCCGCTGTATTGGCTCGGTACGACGGTAGACCGTCTCGGTCAATTATTGTCGGTGCAGGTGCGCGCCGCATTCGCCATGCTCGACCGGCAGCGCGGCGAAGTGACTGACGATGCCTGCTGCGAGGCTGTGACAGAGGAATTTATTGCCGGGCTTCCGCTTGTGCGCGAGGCTCTTGCCCTCGATGCCCGCGCCATATATCTGGGTGATCCGGCGGCAGTGTCAGTCGACGAAGTTATATGCAGTTATCCCGCTATCAGAGCAATAACCAACTATCGTGTGGCCAACATGCTCTACCGTCTCGGCGTGCCGGTGCTGCCGCGCATGATATGCGAGCGTGCCCACCGCGAGACCGGCATTGACATACACCCCGGAGCCACTATCGGCAAGTCATTCATGATTGACCACGGCACAGGCGTGGTGATCGGCGAGACTGCCATTATCGGCGATAACGTGAAGCTCTATCAAGGTGTCACACTGGGGGCGCGAAGCTTCCCCACCGACGAAGGGGGCAATCCGGTCAAGGGGCTTGCACGCCACCCCATCATAGGCGACAATGTGGTGATTTATGCCAATTCGACAATATTGGGACGCATCACAGTCGGCTCCGACTCCGTGATCGGTGGCAACATCTGGGTGGCCGACGATGTGGAGCCGGGCAGCATCGTGCTTCAGGCGCGTGCCGACAATACAATTAGACTTAACAACAATCTTTCACGATAACAGATGAACGAGAATTTTGAAATGGTGGCCAAGACCTTCCAGGGACTGGAAGAGGTGCTTGCCGAGGAATTGCGAGGCCTGGGTGCCGCAAATGTGATGCCCGGCCGCCGTATGGTGGCTTTCGAGGGCGACCTCGCTATGCTTTACAAAGCCAATCTGTGCTGCCGCACGGCGTTGCGCATACTTAAACCGATATATAAATTCATCGCGACCGACACCGACTCGCTCTACGACTCTGTAAAGGAGTTTGACTGGAGTTCGGTGCTGTCGATTGACAAGACTTTCTCGATCGATACTGTCGCGTTCAGCGATGAGTTCACCCACTCGCAGTTTGTTACCTACAGGGTGAAAGATGCAATTGTCGACTGGTTCCGCGACCGCTACGGCAACGACAAGCGTCCCGGAGTGCGTCTGCAGGACGCCGACGTGATGATCAACGTGCACATCGCCGGCGACCGTGTCACCCTCTCGCTCGACTCTTCGGGTGAATCGCTCCACAAGCGCGGCTACCGCGTGGCGCAGACAGAAGCCCCTATCAACGAAGTGCTTGCCGCCGGCATCATACTCCGCTCAGGCTGGCGCGGCGAATGCCCGCTGGTCGACCCGATGTGCGGTTCCGGCACATTTCTCGTCGAGGCCGCTCTGATTGCCGCCAACATCAATCCCGGCATCTACCGCAAGAGCTTCGCGTTTGAAAACTGGAAAAACTTCGACGCCGACCTTTTCGACTCAATCTATAACGACGACTCCGGCGAGCGTGAGTTCCGTCATAAAATCTATGGCGCCGACATATCGCCCAAAGCTGTCGATATCGCCACGCGCAACATCAAGAGCGCAGGCGTGGCCCGCTATGTCGACATTCAGGTCAAGCCGCTGTCGCAGTGGACTTCGGCTCCGGCCAACGGCGTGCTCATCACCAATCCTCCTTACGGCGAACGTATTTCAGCCGACGACATGGAAGGGCTCTACGAACTTATCGGCAACAAGCTCAAAAATGTGTTCAAGGGCTACCACGCATGGATTATCGGATATCGCAAGGAATATTTCGACATGATACATCTGTCGGCCTCGACCAAAATGCCGATACTCAACGGCGCGCTCGAATGCGAGCTGCGCGAGTATGAGATATTCGAGGGCGACTACAAGTCGTTCCGCAAGGCGGGCGGCAAGATACACCACGGCGAGTCGCAGCCCGGCGCACGCTCCGACCGTGGCGACCGTGACCGTGGCGACCGCAAGATGACACGCAAGTTTAATGACGACCGCCGCCGAAGAGCCGCCAACGACGAAGGCGACGAAGCCCGCTACGCCTCTCCCCGCAACAAGCTCGAGGAGCGTTATGCATCACGTGGCGGAGGTTTCAACCGCCGTGACAGATATAACCGTGACAGCGAGCGCGGCGATCGTTTCCGTGGCGATGACCGCCGCGGCCGCAATTTCGGCAAGCGCCGTTTTGACGATGACCGTCGGGAAGCTCCCGCAGAGAGCGAAAATCCGCTGGCAGTGCGCCGCAACGAGGCTGCTCTCAGAAGCATCACCGGACGTCAGCCGTCGCTTGCGAAACCGGGTGTGAAGATGCGCCCGCGCAACAAGAATTCTTAATCAACGCAAGCGCTTACGCGATAACACAATTCATAATTTACAATTACAATCATCATATATAATGAACATCCTTCTTCTTGGCTCCGGAGGCCGCGAATCGGCTCTGGCATGGAAAATGTCGCAAAGTCCTCTCGTCGACAAACTGTATATCGCTCCCGGCAACGGCGGAACAGCGCAGTATGGAACCAATGTGGCGCTTTCGCCGCTTGATTTTGACGCCATCGAGCGTTTTGTGGCCGACAACGGTATCGATATGATTGTGCCCGGCAACGAAGATCCGCTCGTAGCGGGCATCTACGACCGTTTCGCCTCATGCGGCGTTCTTGTGGCAGGCCCGTCGAAGGCAGGCGCCGCGCTTGAAGGCAGCAAGGACTTCGCAAAGGCGTTCATGTCGCGCCACGGCATCCCCACCGCGCGCTATCAGAGTTTTACCGCCGATACAATCGATGACGGCTACCGCTTTCTCGAGTCGCTTCAGGCTCCCTACGTGCTCAAGGCCGACGGCCTTGCCGCAGGCAAAGGTGTGCTCATAATCGATTCTCTTGATGAGGCAAAGGCTGCTCTCGCCGATATGCTCGGCGGCATGTTCGGCAAGTCGTCGGCGACGGTGGTGATAGAGGAATTCCTGTCGGGCATCGAATGCTCGGTGTTCGTGCTTACCGACGGCAACGGCGGTTACCGCGTGCTCCCCGTAGCCAAAGACTATAAGCGCATCGGCGAGGGTGACACCGGACTCAACACCGGCGGTATGGGCGCTGTGAGCCCCGTGGTGTTTGCTGATGACGAATTCATGGCCAAGGTCGACAGCCGCATCATACGTCCGACAATCGACGGCCTGCGCAAGGACGGCATCGTGTACCGCGGTTTCATATTCCTGGGTCTGATAAGCGTGGGCGGCGAGCCTATGGTGATAGAATATAACGTGCGTATGGGCGACCCGGAGACAGAGGCTGTCATGCTGCGCGTCGACTCTGACCTGCCCGAGCTTCTCAAGGCTGCGGCCGAAGGCAATTTAGGCAATCTGCCCCTTGCAATCAATGAGCGTGCTGCCGTCACGGTTATGCTTGTGTCGGGCGGTTATCCCGGCAGCTATGCCAAGGGCAAGGAGATAGCAGTCGACGGTCAGATAGATGAGAGCATACTCTTCCATGCCGGCACCAAGGTCGACGACAACGGACAGCTCGTCACTTCGGGCGGCCGTGTCATCTCTGTCAGCTCGATGGCCGACAGTGTGGCCGAAGCGCTTGCAAAGAGCTACCGCTCGGCCGACAAAGTGAAATTCGACGGCAAGAACCTGCGCCGTGACATCGGTCAGGATCTGCTGCGTCTCGAGTCAGAAAAATAACGGGAGCCGTCGCCCCATACATATTCCGGCATGAACCGTCTGAACCGTTATCTGCATTCGCGTAATTTCACCGCGTTGATGCTTGTCTTTGCGGCCGTCATGACATATATGGCATTTCGCTGCGGACATGTCGACGAGATAACCGGCAGCCGCGGCACGGTGTTTCCGTCGCCCAACCGCTGGCTGCCTCAGGGAGTGCTGTCGCTTGTCGTCAGCATGGCGCTGATGGCGCTTACGGCGGTCTCGTTTATCTCGCTCAACAAGGTCTACAACTTCATGAGAGCGCCGTCGGCGCTGACGCCGTCGCTCTATTTCGTGATGCTGGCGTCGCTTCCGCTGGCCTCGGGGCAGTTTTACGGCGGCACGCTGATGTGTGTCGTGCTGCTTGGTGTCACGGCCCTTATGTTCAGCTGCTACGGCGACAGTTCGGCCAACAGGCGTGTGTTTCTGGTGTTTTTTATCCTGTCGCTGGCATCGCTCGTGCAATATGCGTTCATGTTCTATATTCCGGTCGTTATACCCGGGCTGGCGCAGATGAGGATACTCAATCTGCGGTCGGTGCTTGCTATGGTTATCGGTCTGCTCTGTCCGGTGTGGATACTCTATGGGTTCGGAGTGATGGATTTTGAAGATATCGGCTGGCCGCATTTCACGAGTACGCTTGCGCATCTGTCGTTGCCCGACATGATAACGGTGTTCTCGGCCGTGGGCATCACGATGGTGTTGGGTTTCGCTGCCATGTGCGCCAATCTGATGAAAATCCTGAGCTATAACGCCAAATTCCGTGCCTATAACGGATTTCTGACGCTTCTACTGCTGTCGACAATGCTGTTTTCGATTGTCGATTATGTCAATCTTTCGGTATACTTCCCCATACTCTGCCTGACGTCGGCCTATCAGATGGCTCATTACTTCTCGATAAGGAAGCCGCGCGGAGGCGTGTGGGTGATACTTTCAATCCTGGCGGTGTATCTGCTGTTGTATTCCGCCTGCTATTATCTGTAATCTTATGAAGCCTGAACTTATCATAGAGAGCCATGTGCCCTGCGTTCCTGACGCTCTTGCGGAGCATTTCAATGTAACTCGTCTCGCTCCGGAGGAATTCACTCCTGAAGCTGTGGCTGGAGCCGACGCGATGATAATACGGACTCGCACACGATGTGATGCCGCCCTGCTTGAAGGAAGCAAGGTGAGTTTCATAGCAACCGCAACTATCGGCACAGACCATATCGACCTGCCGTGGTGCGCTGCGCAGGGTATAACGGTGGCATCGGCTCCGGGGTGCAACGCTCCCGCCGTGGCGCAATATGTCTATGCGTCGCTGCTGTCACTCTTTCCCGACGGACTGACGGGAAAGACGATAGGTGTGGTAGGTGTGGGGCATGTGGGAAGCATCGTTGCCGACTGGGGCGCTCAGCTCGGCATGCGGGTGCTGACATGCGACCCTCCGCGTGCGGAGCGGGAGGCGGATTTCTGCCACACGCCGCTCGAAGAGCTTGTTAAGCAGGCCGATGTGATTACATTTCATGTGCCTCTTATCCGAAATGGAGAGCATGCCACATATCATTTTGCTGACGCGAAGATGCTGGCTGCTATGCGTTCAGGCGCGGTGATTATCAACTCGGCGCGAGGTCAGGTGGTCGACAATGCTGACTTGACGGAGGCGATAGCTTCCGGCCGGATAAAGGCTGTGATTGACTGCTGGGAGGGTGAACCGGAGATTTCTCAGCTGTTGCTTCAGCTTGTTTCGATCGGCACTCCTCACATCGCGGGGTATTCGCTTAACGGCAAGATACGCGCGACAACAATGGCTGTCAACGCCCTGTGCGGTCATTTCGGCGTTGATTTCCGCATGAACCCCGGCATACCGGCAGGTGCGGCGGCAACAGTCACCCCGGAGTCGATAATCCGTTCGTATGACCCGATGTCAGATACCCGCATGTTGCGCGAAGCCGCCGGCTCGCCCGGTTTCGGCGCCCGGTTCGAGCGCCTGCGCAATAATTATGACCTTCGCCCCGAGGTGGAGTGACATCTGCTCATTTGCGCCCCTGACTGTTTTTTTTATACGGCAGCCCCGTAGCGGTTGCTGTTGCCCCGGGCGTAGTCCATTACGCGCTGGCTTATCGTGCAGTGGCCGCCGGGGGTGCGTTCCAGATAGTTCTGAAGTGATTTTTCGGCGCGGTAGAAATTTTTCAAAGGGATGATTTCGACCGCTATCGGAGCCTCGTATGAGTCTTCGAGCGCTGCGGCTACGGCCAGAGCTGTGTTGCCGTCGGTCGCGTCGGTGAAATATATGCCGGTGCGGTATTGTGGACCGATGTCGCGTCCCTGCCGGTTGACCGATGTCGGATTGATTGACAGGAAAAAGAGCCGGACAAGTCTGTCAAGAGATATCTGTGCAGGGTCATAATCGACTCTGACGCATTCGGCTGCGCCCGTTCTGCCCTGACATACCTCGCGGTAGCGTGGCGACGGCACAAGTGAATTGGCATAACCTATGCAGGTCGACACCACACCCTTGAAGTTTCTGATATATTGTTGTGTGCCCCAGAAAGAGCCTCCGGCTAAGTATATGGTCTTGACAGATTTCATAATTACAGGATTTTTACATTAAAGCGGCAGAGGCTGATATGTCGGTGTGACATGAACCTTGCGCCGCGGCAATCGGTTTCATGCTATTTTTAACATTCCAACCGCGCAAAATGTTTGTAAAAATCCATTATTAGCCGCAAAACGCGGTTATTCTTTGTCAGGCCGGTCGGCGGGGTTGTAGCGGAGCTGCGGGAGTGACCAGTTGTAGCGGATGGCGCACATGCGTAATATTATGATTGTGATGCCGCAGAGCGACTGCGATGTTACGTCGTTAAATCCCAGCAGATTGCTGCCCCAATAGGCGAAGCCGCCGGCCAGACATGCCGTGGCATAGACATCCTTGCGGAAAAAGAGGGGCTCCTCGTTGATTAGAATGTCGCGCACCACGCCTCCGAACGAACCGGTGATGACACCCATCACCATAGCCACCCACATTGGATAATCGGTTGCGAGTGTCTTTTGTATGCCGATGACGACGAACAGTGCCAGACCCACGGTGTCGAATACGAAAAGCATGCGGTTCATGCTGATGAGTATGCGCCTGAACAGGATTACGATGACGAGAGCGAGACCGGTGATGGCGAGGTAGAGCCATGTCTGCATCCAGAACACCGGTATGTCGAGCAGCAGGTCGCGGAGCGTACCGCCACCTATTGCGGTGACAAGGCCGATGGTGTATGCGCCGAAGAGGTCGAAATTCTTGTAGGCGGCAAGCCGGATACCGCTTATGGCGAAGGCGAATGTGCCGATTACTTCTATTATGAGGAGAAATGTGGAGTCCATCGCTTTATTATTGCTGCGTTTCTTTAGGGGAGTTCTTGCTGAAATAGCGGCAGATGTCGGAAATGACACAGTTGAGACAGTCGGGCCGTCGGGCCTTGCACACATAGCGTCCGTGGAGTATGAGCCAGTGGTGGGCGCGAGGTATGTCGGCGTCGGGTATATGTCTTACGAGTGTGCGCTCCGTCTGCAACGGATTTTTCGAGCCGGTGGTGAGGCCGATGCGTTCGCTGACGCGAAATACGTGGGTGTCGACTGCCATTGCCGCGCGGTTGAAGATGACGGCGAGCATCACATTGGCTGTCTTGCGTCCTACTCCGGGGATTTCCATCAGCGAGTCGATGTCGGAAGGGAGCTGGCCGTTGAAGCGCTCCACAATGGTGCGCGCCGCTCCAACGAGCGATTTAGCCTTGTTGTTGGGATAGGAGACCGATCTGATGTAGGGAAACACGTCGTCGGGCGTCACGGCTGCCAGCGACTCAGGTGTTGGAAACGCCTCAAAGAGCGCGGGCGTGACGATATTGACGCGCTTGTCGGTGCATTGTGCCGAGAGTATTACGGCAAGCAGCAGATGAAACGGGGTGTCATAATGGAGTTCGGTCTGCGGCGACGGCATCGTCTCTGCAAAGCGCTCGATTACGGCGGCATATCGTTGTTTTATTGTCATTTGAGTAGTTTTTCGGTGCAGTTGAACGCCAGCGCGCAAAATATCAGTCCACCGGCCAGTGTCACAGTCATATATGCGATGGCTTCCGCCGTGCGACCGTTTCGGAGAAGGTCAAAACTGTCCCATGCGAAGGTGGAGTAAGTGGTAAATCCACCAAGCAGGCCTGCTATCAGCCATTGGTTGAGCCATAGCGAGGGGCCGTAGCGTCCGGCGAGTGCCCATGCCGAGCCTATCAGTGCGCTTCCTGCGAGATTGACGGCAACTGTCGCCCACTGGCGGTGGCTGCACGTACTGAAGCAGTATTGCAGCAGAAAACGAAGCACGGCGCCTATGGCGCCGCCCGCTCCGACCATTGTTATCTGTAGCCAGCCGGGCATAGGTTTCGACAGGAGATTATATACGGCCTTTCAGGCTTGCCGGACAAGACTGAAAGGCCGCTGTTGATTATGCGTCGATGAATTCTTCAAGGAAGCGGACATCGTTTTCCGAGAACATGCGCAGGTCTTTAACCCTGTATTTTAGGTTGGTGATGCGCTCTATGCCCATGCCGAGGGCGAAACCTGAATATGTCTTTGAGTCTATGCCGCAGGCTTCGAGCACGTTGGGGTCGACCATGCCGCAGCCGAGTATCTCGACCCAGCCGGTGCCTTTGCAGAATGAGCATCCCTTGCCGCCGCACAGGTCGCACGAAATGTCCATCTCGGCTGACGGCTCGGTGAAGGGGAAATAGCTCGGACGCAGGCGTATCTTTGTCTCGGGGCCGAACATCTCGCGGGCGAAGTAGAGCAGAGTCTGCCGCAGGTCGGCAAATGACACGTTTTTGTCGATGTAAAGAGCCTCGACCTGATGGAAGAAGCAGTGGGCGCGTGCCGATATTGCTTCGTTGCGGTAGACGCGTCCGGGACAGATGATGCGCACCGGGGGCTGTGTTTTCTCCATCACGCGGGTCTGCACCGATGATGTGTGTGTGCGGAGCAGCACGTCGGGGTTGCGCTGTATGAAGAAGGTGTCCTGCATGTCGCGGGCAGGGTGGTCGGCCGCGAAGTTGAGCGACTCGAACACGTGCCAGTCATCTTCAATTTCCGGACCTTCGGCCACCGTGAAGCCCAGACGGCGGAATATGGCGATGATTTCCTCGCGTACGAGCGACAGCGGGTGACGCGTGCCCAGACGCATGGGAGCCGGTGTGCGGGTCAGGTCAATGCCGTCAAGACCGGTGTCGGCCGATGCCATTGCGTCGCGCAGGGCGTTGATGCGTTCTGTTGCAAAATTCTTTAGCTCGTTGAGCGCCTGACCTATGGCTTTCTTCTGGTCGGCGGGCACGGTGCGGAAGTCGTTGAAAAGGAGAGATACCTCGCCTTTTTTGCTGAGATAAGCCACGCGCAGAGCTTCGACTTCGGCCTCGTTGGCGGCTGTAAGCCCCTCGATGCGGGCCTTAAGAGCATTTATCTTGTCAATCATCACAATTTTGTTTTAATCGGGAAATTCTTCAAGGGAGCGACAGTGTCAGCCTCCCGTGTTTAAGATGTGCAAAGTTACTAAATTTCCATATTATTTACTATCTTTGTGGAAATTTTTCATGTAATTCAGTTATTACAGATATTTTTATTCCAAGGGTTATGCTTACACGATTATATTGTTTTTTTATTGTGCTTGTGGCCGGCGGTCTTGCAGCCGGCGCTCAGGTGACGAAGAAATACAGGTTTGTCAACGGACAGTGGGTAGAGGAGATTGTCAAGTCGGAGCAGCCTGATACGATAGCCGCAGACGCTGACGGCGACTGGGTGGATTATTTCGATATGAATGCGCCTGACGAGGGCAAGCTGGAGATCGACACCACTATCGACGTGCGCAACCGCATGATGCCCACCACAATGTTCATGCCCATGATATTTGACGGCTATGACGTAAAGCTCTCGAAAGACAGCGTGGCTGACGTGACTGCGGCAGTTGCAGCGCCCGGCCCGCTCGACTGGGTCAATGACCGGAGCGCCGCGCAGGAGCGCTATCGCCGGCTCCGTCAGCGCTATATGATTGACAATGCCCCTCAGGTGAAGTATAATATCAACACACTGCCCGAGGCGCCGAAGCGTTTCCGCGCGTTTGTCGACCCGACCACGGCGCATATCACTGTCGAGGAGATAACAGTCGATCAGTCGCAGGTGAAAAGCACAGTCGACGCGATAAAAGTAGATAAAATACACTGGCTTCAGCAGTTTGACGGCATGGTGCAGTTTTCGCAGGCCTATAATTCACCCAACTGGTATCAGGGCGGCAACAACAATCTCAACACTATAATTCAGGGTGTCTATAACGCGCGTCTCAACCAGACGTTTCATCCCAATCTTCTGTTTGAGAATACGGTGCAGTATAAACTCGGTCTGAACAGCGCTCCCGACGACTCGCTGCGCAACTACAGCATCTCGGAAGATAATTTCCAGATCAACTCGAAATTCGGTGTAAAGGCGGCAAAGCGGTGGTATTACTCGGCCACAATGCAGTTTAAGACGCAGTTGCTCAATAACTATCGCAAGAATACGAATGACCTCACGGCGGCGTTTCTTTCTCCCGGTGAGCTCAATGTCGGTTTCGGTATGACATACGAATATTCGACTCCTTCGGGTAATTTCAAGGCTAACGCATCTATAGCGCCGCTGTCCTACAACCTGAAGATATGCACCAATGATAAAATCGACGAGCGTCAGTTCGGCATCAAGGAGGGGCATACGTCGGTAAGCCAGTACGGTAGCAATATCGACTGCCGGCTCGAATGGAAACTTGCCTACAACATAAGCTTTAATTCGCGGCTAACTGCCTTTACCAACTATGACTATCTGCAGGGCGACTGGGAAAATACGTTCTCGTTCAGCATCAACCGCTTCCTTTCGACGCAGATATACGTGCACCTGCGATATGACTCAACCACCGGGCGCTACGAGGATACCAAGTGGCACAAGTGGCAGCTCCGCGAGGTGCTCAGTTTCGGATTTTCATATCGGCTCGGACGCCTCTGACCGCATAGCTGATGTATATGCGCGGCGCTCTATCCATTATAATGGTTACCGTGGCGGCTCTGCTGGCGCCGCTGAGGCTGCATGCCGCTCCCGACGAGCTTGAAAGATACCTTTCAGGCCTGTCAGGACATGCGGAGAAAATCGATGTGACAAATGCCGACAGCTGCTTCGCAGGCAGAGCGATGTCTGCAATAGAGGGGGTGTGGCGGCTTTCGGGCAGTGAGGGGATGTTTGCTGTTATAGCCGACCCCGGCACGATATTCTACCGGCTGATAGTGGTCGACAGTCCCGACCGCAATATATTGCCCGGCACTGTGATGGGAGCGTGCACGGCTGCCGGCCGCAAGGATTGTTTCGATGCCCGTATATACACATCCGGAGCGACAGGTCTGCTGTCAAAGCCGCGGCGCTTCACCATTACGCTCGATGATGACCGGCGGCTTATAATGGTGCCGGTCACCAATAAACTCAAAGTCAATCTGTGGAGGTTTCTGCCATATATGTTCAGGGTGACTGTGACGCGGGTCAATGACCGTCCGAACAATCTCGACGGAGCTGTCAGGGTTTTTCCGGTTCCGGCATCCTCATCGTTAACACCACGTTACTTATGAGAAAAACCGTCGTGATATTGCTGTCAATAATTTCGCTGGTCTTTGCAGTCGAGACGGTGGCACGCCGTCAGCGGACAACGCGCGGCAAAGTCAGTGGCCGTAACGTCGCCGAGCCGGCTAAGGCTGCTGTCGACTCGATTATAATTCCCGACAGCTCTGAGGTGCTGCTCTATGGATATGACAAGCCGCTGCGCAGCCGTCAGGAAACGGTGTTTGTCGCCAACAATACTCTCCACGATATCACCGCATTGATATTCACCACACGCTATATCGACACAAAGGGGCGCCAGTTTCATCAGCAGAGCCGGCGTGTAAGAGCCGACATACCTTCGGGTGCCACCCGCAAAATCGATTACCGGTCATGGGATGCCCAGCAATCGTTCTATTACGTCGGATCGCGACGCTCGCGTGCATCCGGCACGCCGTATGATGTGAGGCTGTCGGTCGACACTGTGTTTGTCAGCCTGACAGGGCAATAAAGCAGTCATAAACCAATATATTATATAAGATTATGCAGATAAAAACACCGGTAGAGATAACCGACGCCGCCATTGCTGCGGGAAACGCCAAGGTGGCGCGCACGTTGCATCAGCCCGTACAGCTTCTTGTTTCGGCAATCCTTGCGGGAGCTTTCATCGCCATAGGCGGCATTCTGTCGCTGATTGTGGGCTTCGGTTTCCCCGAAATAACCGCAGGCAATCCGTCGCTGCAGCGTCTTCTCAGCGGCATGATGTTTCCTATCGGGCTTATACTTGTGGTGGTGCTCGGCGCGGAACTTTTCACCGGCAACAACGCCATGCTGATACCGGGCTACATGAAGCGCGACTTTACTCTGTCGGCCGTGATACGCAACTGGTCGATAGTCTATATCGGCAATCTGATCGGCGCTGTGACGTTCACCTGGCTGCTGGTCTATACCGTCGGGCTTACCTCAGCCGAGCCATATCACAGTTCGGTGATAGGCATCGGCATGGCAAAGACATCGATGACCTGGCCGGTGGTGCTTGTCAAGGGGATTGGCGCGAACTGGTTTGTATGTCTGGGAGTATGGCTTGCGCTCTCCGGCCACACATTTTTTGAGAAAGCGCTCGGTTGCTGGCTTCCGGTGATGGCATTCGTGGTGCTCGGCTACGAGCATTCCATCGCCAACATGTTCTATCTGCCGCTGGCGATGCTCGAAGGGGCTCCGCTGAGCGTCGACACCTGTCTGACCAACAACATTCTTCCCGCCACGATAGGCAATATCATCGGTGGCGCACTTTTCGTCGGCTGCGTCCATACTTATCTCCACCACCGCCGCAAATAACAGTAATCTGCATCGCGAATCAGAAGCGGGATGTTGCAGAATTTCAGATTGCAGGGACGCACGTCTCCGCAGCCCCCTCCCTACATTCATACTTTATCGAAAAAAATCTACGGCCTGTTGTTGCAAACGGGGCGATGGCGCGTATTATAATCGAAAGCAATGAAAGAAGAACTCCTCACATCGGTATTTATGCGCATCAGGGAGCGTCTGCGAATGACAGCCCGGCGCATGGTCGACGATGAAGCTGTCGACGATGCCCTGCAAGACGCCTTCGTGCGTCTCTGGGGCAGACGCGGTGACTTCGATAGCGAGAGTGCCGTGGAGGGGGTGGCGGTGACAACGGTGCGCAACATCTGCATCGACACATTGCGCCGTGACGCAGTGCGCCGCCACGACAATATCGACGACAATCCGTCGGCTGCGGCCGTCACTGACAGCGGTGACACGCAGCAGGAACGGATGGAACTCTACGCCGAAGTCGCTGACCTGATTGAAAGACAGCTGTCGGAACGCGACCGACGCATTCTCTACCTTCGTGACCGCGATGGCTGGGAGATGCAGGATATAGCCATTGAGACCGGACTCTCCGAAGCCAATGTGCGCGTAATCCTCTCCCGCTCCCGCAAAACAATACGTCAAATCTATCTGAAAAGAAAATCATTGACATGAACAGACACATAAATAATAATGACGTGAATGACGAACTGCTCCGTCTCGTCGACCGCTACTTCGAGGGTGAGACTTCGACAGCCGAGGAGCGCAGGCTCCGCACTCTGCTCGCTGTGTCAGACTCTGAAGCCGAGGAGGTGAATGCCGCGCGTGCGGTGATGGGTGTGTTTGCCACCGCCCGCCGCGCAGGCGATGACGCAGGAAGCGTCAAGTCGCCCCGCCGTCGCCGCCGTGCGTTGCTTGCGACTGTCTCCGTGGCGGCTTCCGTCGCCATCATAATCGGCGCTGCCCTGTCAGTGTCAGATATCTCCATCGGCAAGCAGCCTTCAGGCGGAACCATGATGCTGGCTTCCGATGCCGGAAACCGCCAGGGGCGACATGACTCCATCGCCATGCTCATGAAGGGTGACGGCAAGTCAAACCGCCAGGCACGCCATTCAGTGGCTATGGCTTCGGCAAGAGTCAACACTCCTGACAACCCTGATGATATCGCTGCTCTGATAAGCTCCGAGATGGGATGTATGGCAGAAGCCCAGCGCTCGGTCTATGAATCGATTACAGATGATTTCGTGTCGATATCTGAAATAATGAAATAAAACAATGACAATGAAACGAATAATAACCTTACTGATGCTTTGGGCGATAGGCGCGTCGGCGGCGCTCGCCCAGGAGCATCTCGCTACCAAAGCGCTCTTCGACGGGCGATATCATGATGAGCCGCGGGCGAGCGAGACTCAGATTTCGGGAAGCAAGCTCGAAAGGTACATGCTTACACTTTACCGTTCGCTCACGCTTACCGACATGCCGGAAGCAGCTGCCGACATCGAGCCGCTTGTGACCCGAGATGCAACAAAGGCCATTGACCGCGAAGTGTCATATCGCGACGGCGGTCTGTATTATGGCTTCTATCAGCTGAAACCGCGCGGCGGACAGCAGCGCTATCTCTTCTATTTAAACCAGAACCGCAACGGCGGCAACAAAATCATACTCATATATCTCGAAGGGCTCGCCTCGCGCGACAAGATAAAGGAGATGCTGAAGTAAAGCCGTCGCAGAGTCAATCAACAACTTATCAAATCGTTACAAATATTTATGAAAGCCAGGATATTCGCAATAATGACCGTGATTGCCGCCTCGTCGGCATCGCTGGCCGCGCGCGACGGCAACGACATGCCTTCCGACACTCTCGCAGTTGTCAATAACGCGCATTCAGTAGTGGTGACCCGCTCGATGTTGTCAAACAATATAACTGTCACCGGACAGGGCGACGACAGCAAGTTTTATTATTCGTATACATCAGAAAGAGTCGATTCAGCTGCCATAGCCGCTAAAGAGAATGAGGAATGGGGACTTTCCCTGCCGTTTCTGCGCGACTATCAGCGCAAAAAGAGTGAAGTCACATGGGGCGCGCACACCCAGATAGGTATCTGCATGCCGGTCGACGGTCCGCGTGGTCTTGACCAGTCGATTGATGTGGCAATGGGCAAGATTGTAGGACTGAACTATACTCCGTGGGCCAATGGTCCGACATTCTCGTTCGGCGCAGGTGTATTCGCCCAGAAGTTCGTGCTCCACGGCGGCCGTATGTTCGGCCGCGACGGCAAGTCGCTTGTCATGGTCGATCTGCCCGATGGGGCGAAGGATACGCACGTGCGTTTGTTCAACTTCGGTTTCGAAATGCCCTTCACCGTCACGCAGAATATATATAAAGACTTCAGTTTCTCGGCGGGCGTGGTGATGAAGTTCAATACCTACACCACGGCTTCCAATAAATACACTATCGACAACCGTTCCTACGAGCAGTCGATAAAGGAGCTGCAGCAGCGCATACTGACTTATGACATCTTCGGCGCCATCGGATGGGATGACTTCGCGCTTTATGTCCGCTATTCTCCGGTGTCGCTCTTCAGCAAGGGCAACGGCCCGCGGTTTGATGTAGTGTCGTTTGGTGTAAACTTTGGTTTCTAATCTTAACAGTCCAGCATATTATGAAAAGATATATACTTGCAGTCTCTCTCGCAATGATCACGGCAATGTCATCATCGGCAGCCGCAGACAATCCCGAAACACTGACGCAGCCCGTCGACACTGTGCTCTGCGTGAAAAATGCATCCAGAGTCATAGTTACCGAAAATCATGCAGGCGTGAGCGTAGAAGTCAAAGGGCTTGACAATGACAGCACTTATCACTCCACATGCATACTCCCTTACGAAGGCAACACGGTGATAAAGTCTCATCAGAATTTCTCAATGCCGTTCAGTCTGTCGGTCAATCAGTGCGACGACATGGTCGGCATGATAAACGGAGTGCATTTCGGCTTTACCGGTGCTGTCGGCGCTCCTGCGGAGATGAACACCCAGATGGGCAAGTCGTTTGAAATCGGTATCGACAATATCATATTCTATGCCCATAAGTTCGGTGCATCGAAACGCAATATGGTGCAGGTGGGTATGGGCGTCAACTGGCGCAACTACCGCATGACCGGTGAAAACCGTTTTGACATGGACAACGGCAATGCCATTGTCACCGGCTATCCTGAAGGCGCCGACGGCAAGTTCTCGCGCATTAAGGTGTTCTCGCTTACATTCCCGGTGGCATATACATATTATTCGCCGATAAAGGCAATTGGCAACTCGCGTCTGGGCTTCAGGGTCTCGGCATTGTTCAACTGGAACTCGCATGCGTCGATGCTCACCAAATATGAACTTGCCGACGGCACGCGTGTCAAGGAAAACTACGACCGGATCGGCCATCGCAAATTCAGCATCGACCTCCAGTTAGGAGTGCAGCTTGCACCCGGAATCGGCCTCTATTTCAAATATTCACCCTACGACCTGTTTAAGGCCGACACCTTATCGCCCAAATTCCGGACGATATCGACAGGTATTACTATCGGTTTCTGATATCCCCCCTCCGGCTCCATAAAGACATAAAATATAATAGATATATATAGCGCGGGTCAGACAAGCAGAAAAGCAATTGTCTGACCCGCTATATATCTCTGATTATGTTCCGTATTGATATTGAAAAAATGGTGAATTACGATTGTTTTACTCTATATCTCTGATTAGGATGATTGGGGATGGAAGGATACTCTCTTTCTAAAGTCCCTTTGGAAATCAGAGGTGGTAAGACATGATTTCTAAGGTATGACTTATCTTTTCCGAGTATAGTTGTAAATTCTTGTATAGTACGCCATTCCTTGGCAATTTCATTAATCAGGCTTTCCATGTCTGCCTGACTAAGCCGCTTCTTTTTTAAAAGTATTTGTGCGTTATGGCTTGGTCTGTAATCATTCGTTAAGCTGTCAACATTAGCATCTAAGCTATCAACATTAGTATCCAAGCTATCAACATTATTATTAGAGCTGTCAACATTGGCATCGTTGGTTGTGACTTTGTGTTTTGCCGATCTGCTCGCAAGGATATATTTAGTGCCTCGACCATATCCATCAGACAAAAGCAGTCCTTGTCTACATAAATGTTGCAGTAGTGCGGTTATATCAGACCTGTGAATACATAATGCATATCTGCGTGGAAATCGGGTTGCAATAAATAGTGTACCTGAAAGTTGTGTGAAAAACTTTCAGGTACACTATTTATTGCTGTTGCTTGTTGATGCGGTGTAGGCTGGGGATGGTGTTAGAAGGGGAAGTTTATGCCGAAGTTGACTGCGGCGTTGCTGTTGAGGGGCACTCCCTGTTTTGCTGTGTGGCCGAGTGTGCGGTTCATTCCGAGGAACATGTTGAAGCCTGTGGTGTGGACGCTGAGCAGCCATCCGAATCCTATGCCGTAAGTGCCGGCCACGGCATTGATGCCTGCCGAGAATGCTTTGCAAGGCGCTACGTTGGCCGATAGGCGGAAGTCGGTCCAGGTGAATTTTCCGGCAAAGCGGGTGGTGTTGAGCAATCCGAATTTGAGGCCGCGGTATACGGGGAGAGTGTATTCTGCGCCGATATTCATTGTTGTTGAAAGAGCCTGTGTGCGTGAGCCGCTGCTGCCCTTGTCGTCCATCTGATAGAGCACTGACAGGTCATCGCGGAATTTTTCCCACTCGTTTTTGAAACTGTTGTCGGCATCGTCGTCGGTGGCCGGAAAATGAAAATACCCGGCGGCGGTGATGCGGCCGGGTATTGTGCTGTTTTTGTGGCGTGTGTCAGGCGTTACAGCGATGACTGCCTGTTGTTTGTATGTTATTTGTCTTTGCGTTTCTCGAGTTGTCGGTCGAGAGCCTCCATTGCGTTGTCAACGGCTTCTTCAAATGTGTCGGCTGTCTTGTTGGCTACGAGTTCGGGCTGCTGCGGCTCGGTTATTTTTATGATAACTTCCTTGTTCATTGCCGATTCGGGTTTCACCACCTTGAGGGTGACATCGATTGTGGTGATTGCTTCGTTGCGGCGGGCAAGACGCTCGGCTTTCTTGTTGATGAAAGCGGTAAGCCGGTCGGCGATGTCGAAATGGATTGCTTGAATACGAACTTCCATATTATCCTCCTTTTTTTTGTGCGCGCGGATGCGCAAGTTGATAATTTTGTTTTAATTCACGGTAAGATATATGTGTGTATATCTGAGTTGTCGATAGCGAAGTGTGGCCGAGCAGCTGTTGCACGGCGTTGAGGTCGGCTCCGTTGTTGAGCATGTCGGTGGCAAAGGTGTGGCGCAATACGTGCGGCGACCGTTTGGCCGCGTGTATCTCGTTGGGGTCAAGCTCTTTGCCCACGATGTTGTTGACCAGACGGGGGTAGAGTGGCTCACCGTGACGGCGTGTCAGAAAGTATGGAGCGTCGGCGATGCCGGCTTCCTCCCGTAGTGTGCGGTAGTGCTCGATCATAGTTTTCAGTTCATTGCCAAATGGGATGACTCTTTCCTTATTACGCTTTCCGAGCACTTTTAGTTCGCCGCGGCCGGTGTCGATATTTCGGTCGAGCAGGCCTATAAGTTCGGCGCGTCGCATGCCGGTGGAATATATCAGCATAATCATCAGCCGGTTGCGGCATGCGATGATGTCGGCGGTGTCGTATGGGCTGTCGAGCAGCGCGTTGATTTCTTCCGTGCGGATAAATGTCGGTAGCGAAGCTGTAGGCCGGGCTATTGAAATGTCGGTGGCGGGATTGCGGTCGGTGGCTCCGATGAGTGCCAGATAGCGGTAGAATGACCGCAGAGACTGCACTTTGCGGCGCAGGGTGCGGCGTGTGTCGCCCTGGCGTGAGCGGAATGCCAGCCAGGCTCTGACGTCGCTGTTTGTGGCGGCCACGGGGTCAAAGCTGTCGGCTGAGCCGTGGGTGCAGAAGTCAGCGAAACGGTTTATGTCGAGCGAATAAGCCGAAACGGTGTGAACCGAATAATTCAGTTCACACCGTAAATATGTCAGATAACGGTCTATCAGCATAGTCTCGTCCAATTCCGGTTTCCACTGGCCGCTGCGTTGCGGTATCGCAGTTTTGAAATTACACGAATATAGACTATTATTTTCTATTTTCCAAATAATGGCGCGAAAAATGCAGGCAAAAATTTATCGCCGGCTTAAAATGAAAGAAGCGTGCCGCTCGGGCACGCCTCTTTTCTGTGGTGGTTATCTGTCAGAGTATGATTTTGACTGTACGTGTGCCGGCTCTGACGATGTAGACGCCTGCGCATGCAGGTATCTCGGCATGGCGTGAGGTGAGTGAGGCCACGCATCGTCCGTCGGCGGTGTAGACAGCCAAGGGGATTTCCGTTGCGGCGGTGATGATTATTTTTCCGTCGGCGGCATGGATGTCGGCGTCAATGTTGCTGTCGGTGAGGTTGTCGATGCCGCTTGACAGGTCATTTACGGTGATGTTGTCGACATAAATGAAGCGCATGCCTCCGAAGCATTCGCCAAGCAGACCGAGGCGCACGTTGCGGCTCTTGTAATCAGCCAGCGGAGCGGTGAGCAGCACCCACTCGTCGGCGGCATCGTCAACGCTGCCCAGGTCGATCCACTCGCCGTTGTCCTTCTGCAGTTGGAGAGTGAGACGGGTGTTGCCTCCGGGCAGATATACGTAGGCGCTTGCCTGAGGTTTCACTGTGTTGGAGATGTCGATTTTGGGTCCGGCCCAGCGGCTTGACGCAGCGCTGTAGGCTGTCATGTCGGCGGCTCCGCCGTCATTGTCGTAGGTGTATTCGGCACGTGCGGCCCATGAAGTGTCGTAGCTTTTGCCTGATACCGTTTCCTTTATCCACGGTGAGGTGGATGCTGCGGCGCCGGCAAATGACTCGGCGTAGGGCATTGCGTAAGGCATGCCGGCAAGTATTTCGTTGGATGCAGTGGCGGTGGCGGTGGCGTTGTCGGTGTAGGCGGCGGCGACCTTTACGGAGTAGATTGTCTGGGTGCCTTCCTGGGTGACCGGTATTTCGGCTGATGTGCCCTTGATGCCTGTCTTGATGATTTCGTTTCTGGTGGCTGAGATGACGGTATATATCACATTGGCTTCATCTACATAGCCGCCGTTGATGCCTTCGCCTGATGCTGTCCAGCTGACGAGTCCGCGGCCATCGTTGCAGTCTGTGAGTATTACATCTGACGGTGCGGACGGAGTGTCTGTGCCGACGAAAACGGTCGTCTCGGCCGTCTCGCCGGTGCCTTCGCAGTTGGCGAACCATACGGTGTAGGTATAGATGCCTGACTCGACGATATTTTCATCGTCGATTGCGGTATTGGCGCCGGGTGCGATAGTGCCGGAGTGGATTTCTGTCTCTCCGCGGAGCACAGTGAAGCTCAGCTCTTCCTGACCGAGTTGCTCGCCGGCGGCAGTCAGTGAGGGAGCGGTGACCGCGATGTGTGCGTTAAGTGCGCCTGAAGCGCCGGGAGTGACATCAAATATGTCGGCGGCAGCGGGCACAGCGGTCGATTTGCCGGCTGAGAGAACTACATTGTCAATGGTGAATGTGCCTTGTCTTTGGGCGCTTACGATGTGAAAGCCGATATAATACTTGCCGTCGGTTTCAGGTTTTACGGTGACTTTCTCGTTGGTCACGCTGCGGCTGTCGTTGGCAAACGATATCGGGGTGTCGGTGACAGCTGTGGCTGCTTCGGCTTCCGGACTTGATGCTATCACCACTTCTATCAGGTTGGTGTAGCTGGAGCTTGTGTTGTAGCCGTCAAAACTGAGTTCGTAGCTGTTGCCACCCTTCAGATTGAATGCGGGCATGAAAAGATAGTCGTCAGCGCCGGTTGTGGTCGACTGGCGGTATTTGGCTGATTTGACCGAATAATACCAGGTGTTGTTGTCTTTGTTGGCATCGACGATGGTATAGAGGTCGAGGGCGTCGGCTTCGTTGAAATCCTGGCTGTAGGGCGGGGTAACGGCAGAGCCTGTCACTACGGAGTTGGACGATGCTTCGTCGCCGATGACATCGCCGTTGATTGCCGACACTTTATAATATGTGCTGCGAAGGTTGTCGTCGGTCACTGTCTCGGTGTAGGTGGTTGACGGGTGTGCCTCGGCCACAACTACATCTTCGGGCATGCGTATTATACGGTAGCGGAGTCCGTCGGCCGATATCAGTCCGTTGAAATGGCCTGTCGCGGGTGCTTCCCATGTGAGAGTATTGACTCCGTTTTCATATTTCAGTGTGACATTGGCTGCGGGGAGCATCTTGTCATATCCGGCATATACATCTTTGATTTCCGCGGGGCCTGTGAGTTCGCCCTTGCTGATGGATACCGACAGCTGTGCAGCTCCGGAAGCGCCTGCGTCGACGGTCTCGGCCACATGGGCGCCTGCCGTGGCTGTGCCGCTTCTGACAATGGTTTCCGTGCCTTTGACCTCGATGCTCCATGTCAGTGAGCCTGTCAGAGCCGAGCCGTCATAGCTTGTCGCGGGCATGTCGAACTGCACGTCGAGCAGATGGTCGGGGCGCGCGGTTGCGGTGAGATTTGCGGCCGGCGAGGGCGCTGCGTCATCATATTCCTCAGCGTCAATGGTGGCGGCCACGACTTCGTCACCGTTGGGAAATGCTCCGATGAGTGTCGCATTTCCTGTAGCGAGGTCTACTTCATAGAGGTTGGCTTCTTCTGTCTGTGTGTTGGCAAGCCAATAGAATGTGCCATGGGCGGGGTCTATTACGGCCGATTGGTCGTAATAGGGGCGTACGCCGGTGTCGCCGACAAGTGTCTGCGTGCCGGTAGTCTTGTCGACCTTTACGAGATATCCGCCGTCGGTCGATGTTGTCGACGAGCTCGCTGTGATGCCCCAGAGCTGTCCCTCATTGTCAAAGGCCATCGCAATCAGCGGGGCTGTCATGTCGCCGACTGTGGTCTTGGTGTTTTCGGCAAGATTCCATATCTTCAGCTTGACCGACAATGTCTTGTCGGTCGCATTATATTCATATCCGCTTGAATATACGTCGCCGCTGACCGGATCGACGGCGCTTGATACGGCCGCATGGCTGTAGGCGACAGTAAGGTCGTAACCCATCGATGTCGAGCTTATCTGTGCGCCGGTGACGAGGTCGTAGACGTAGTAACGCGCTGAGCTCACGTAGCCGTAAGCGATTTCGTAGCTGTAGGTGTAGAGGCGGTTGTCAACGGCCACGCTGCCGCCGTTGGCATAGAGGCGGGGCATCGAGGTGAGCTGCCGGCGACTGACCGGAGCTTTTACCGTATAGGAATATAGTCCGGTGTTTTCAGTGCTTCTGTCGTTGTCATACATCATTACGCCTTTGATGCGCAGATTGTCGAGCGAAGCAGAGCGGTGCGGCCCGTCAGCCGACAATGTTGACGGCCAGACCGAACACACGGCCAGGGCAAAAACTGTGATAAATTTTCTCATGATCGGTTTGTAATAATAGGTTTTTTATGTATACAAATTGTATATTTGCAACAAAGATAGTAAATAATAGTGCATAATGAAAAAATATCAGCACAAATTAAGTCAAGATGAAATAATATGTGGTCAAATGCAGAAATATGATATTTTGAGCCGAAAAACCGGTTGCGGAACCCATAAAGTGCGCATTATGGTGTATAAAAAATACCGGAACAGGATTGATTTCCTGCTCCGGCATGGATTGTTCAGTGACGCAAAAGCTTTATTGCCTTGCGGCGCTGTATTGAATAGTCAAGAAGGGGAGGGGATTATTCCTCGATAGTGCGGAGTTTCTGTACGTAAACAGCCTTCATCATTTTCTTGCGGTTGGCAACTGAGGGTTTCTCAAATGCCTGGCGGCTGCGAAGTTCTTTTACGATACCGGTTTTTTCAAATTTACGTTTGAATTTTTTGAGAGCTTTTTCGATGTTCTCACCTTCTTTTACTTGTACGATAATCATATCTGTGATTTGGTTTTATAGTTGATTTTGATTTATTTACAATTTATTATGCGTTTTGCGGGGCAAAATTAAGCATAGTTTTCGACACGGCAAAACTTTTTCGCCTGATTTTTTGATTATTGCGAAAAATTTTGCTTCGACGGGTCGAAACTTCAGGTAGTCGGTTGTCAAGTTTTAGCTTTTATCTGTAGATATTATGCCACCTCCAATCTATCTATGCTTAGAAACTGTTTAAAATTTATATCACTTTGCCTTTGAAAGTCTTGCCGGAGTCTTTTTGTTTATTCTTCGGTCACGTAGCTACGGCTACGCTCCCTCATCACAAACAAAAATCAATCCGACAATCCTTCTCAAAATCTGTATCATATAAATTTAAACAGTTTCTTAATATATTGTTATTTAATTCAAAATCGTTATCTTCCGTCACATCAGAATTCGGCGTTGCCCGGGGTGCGGGGGAAGGGTATCACGTCGCGGATGTTTGTCATGCCGGTGACGAAGAGCACGAGACGTTCGAATCCGAGTCCGAAGCCCGAGTGAGGCACTGTGCCGAAGCGGCGGGTGTCGAGATACCACCACATGTCTTTCATCGGAATGTCGAGTTGCTCGATGCGCTCCATCAGTTTGTCGTAGTTTTCCTCACGCTCCGAGCCGCCGATGATTTCTCCGATTTTGGGGAAGAGCACATCCATGGCGCGCACTGTCTTGCCGTCGTCGTTCTGCTTCATGTAGAAGGCTTTGATTTCCTTGGGATAGTCGGTGAGGATTACCGGACGTTTGAAGTGCTCCTCGACGAGGAAACGCTCATGCTCGCTCTGCAGGTCGGCACCCCAGTAGACGGGGAATTCGAATTTCTTGCCTGACTCCTCGAGTATTTTCACACCCTCGGTGTAGGTAAGGCGCACGAAGTCGCTTGCGAGCACTCCTTCCAGACGCGAGATGAGCTCTTTGTCATACATCTCGTTGAGGAATTCGATGTCGTCGCGGCAGTTTTCAAGCGCGTAGCTGATGCAGTATTTGATGAAGTCTTCTGCGAGCTCCATGTTGTCGGTGATGTCGTTGAACGCTACTTCGGGTTCAATCATCCAGAACTCGGCCAGGTGGCGCGGCGTGTTGGAGTTTTCGGCACGGAACGTGGGGCCGAAAGTGTAGATTGCGCCGAGCGCAGTGGCGCCGAGCTCTCCTTCAAGCTGTCCCGACACGGTCAGTGCGGTGGTCTTGCCGAAGAAGTCTTGTGTGTAGTCAACCTTTCCCTCTTCGTTGCGCGGCGGGTTCTCAAGGTCAAGAGTGGTGACCTGGAACATGGCGCCGGCTCCTTCGCAGTCGCTGGCGGTGATCAGAGGTGTGTGGAGATAGAAAAATCCTCTCTCTCGGAAGAATTTGTGGATGGCGAAGGCAAGAGCCGAGCGTACGCGCAACACAGCTCCGAACGTGTTGGTGCGGGGGCGCAGATGGGCTATCTCGCGCAGGAATTCGAGCGTGTGGCCTTTTTTCTGCAAGGGATATTTTTCGGGGTCGGCGCCGCCGTAGAGTTCGAGCATGTCGGCCTGTATCTCGCATGTCTGACCTTTGCCCATCGACTCGACGAGCGTGCCGGCTACATGAATAGCCGAGCCGGTCGATACGGCTTTGAGCTGCTCCTCGTCGAATTTGGCGAGGTCAAACACTATCTGTATGTTGCGGATAGTGGAACCGTCGTTGAGGGCCACGAACTGCACGTGCTTGTTGCCGCGGCGTGTGCGCACCCATCCTTTGACACTGACCTCCTTGCCGAGCATTTCCGGCTTGAAGAGGTCGACTATTTTAGTTCTTTTCATTGCAGTTTTACTTTTTAATGGTGACGCATTGTGGCGTCGGATTATTCAAACGAACCCATTTTGAGGTAGTTGACTTCCTCCTGGGTGAGGTAGCGCCAGCGGCCGCGGGGAAGATTTTTCTTGGTCAGTCCGGCGAAGTACACGCGGTCGAGCTTGGTTACATGATAGCCCAGCGACTCGAATATGCGGCGCACGATGCGGTTGCGGCCTGAGTGGATCTCGATGCCGGCCTGATTGCGGTCGGTCTCGGTGGCGTAAGAGATGGCGTCGGCGTGTATGGGGCCGTCGTCGAGCTCGATGCCGTCGGCGATGCGCTGCATGTCGTCCTCCGAGATATCCTTGTCACACCACACGTGATAGATTTTCTTCTTCACATATTTGGGGTGGGTGAGTTTGGATGCAAGGTCGCCGTCGTTGGTGAGTAGAAGCACGCCGGTGGTGTTGCGGTCGAGGCGTCCCACGGGATAGATGCCCTCGTCGCATGCGCCCTTCACCAGGTCAAGCACGGTAAGGCGTCCGTTGGGGTCGTCGCTGGTGGTAACGCAGTCTTTCGGCTTGTTGAGCAGGATGTAGCATTTGTTTTCCAGTGTCACTACTTTTTCGTCATACTCAACGGTGTCGGAGTGAGAGATCTTGGTGCCGAGTTCGGTCACCACGTTGCCGTTGACCTTTACGAGTCCCTGAGTGATGAATTCATCAGCCTCGCGGCGTGAACAGATGCCGGCATTGGCCATGAATTTGTTCAGGCGTATCTGCTCGTTGGGATCGGGTATCGGCATTTCATACTCGATGCGTTTGGGGCGCGGAGTGAAGCTCTTGCCCTGGCGCGGCATGTTGCCCTGGCGGTTGTTGTATCCGCCTTGACGGTTATTGTTGTTGTATCCACCCTGGCGGTTGTTATATCCGCCCTGACGGTTATTGTTGTTGTAACCGCCCTGGTTGTTGTAACCACCCTGACGGTTGTTGTATCCGCCTTGACGGTTATTATTGTTGTAACCACCCTGACGATTGTTGTTGTATCCACCCTGGCGGTTGTTGTTATATCCGCCCTGGCGGTTGTTGTTATATCCGCCCTGACGGTTGTTGTTATATCCGCCCTGACGGTTGTTGTAGTTGCGTCCCTGATTGTAGTTGTTATACTGACGGGGCTGATATTCGCCCTCCTGACGCTGACGCGGTGTATAGCCTTCGGCGGAGGTCTGCATTACCGTTTTGTCGCCTTCGGCGGCAGGATTGGCCTGCTCGGCATTGTAGTCGGGGCGCTGACGGTAGTTGTTGTAACCACCCTGACGGTTGTTGTAACCGCTCTGGCGGTTATTGTTATATCCTTGATTGTATCCACCCTGGCGGTTGTATCCACCCTGACGGTTATAGCCCTGGTTGTACCCGTTCTGACGGTTCTGGTAGGGGCGATGCTGGTAGGGGCGCTGTTGTCCCTCGCGTTCGCCGTTCTGGTTGTCCTGATAGTTGCCGGGTGTGTAGTCTACTTTCTCGAAGTGAGGGTTTTCACCTGCGGGGCCTTCGAGCATCCCTTTGTTTTCGCCGATACGCGGGCGGCGCGGCTTCTTTTCATTGGTGTCCATAACACTGATAGCTTTTTTCTTGTTTTAAAATAATTTTTCTGCCTCGCGGCAAGCGGTAGTTGATAAAAAAGATTGTCTGACGTCTGACTGATGATATTAGCTTTTAACTCTCTCTCAGACAAGTAAACGGTTGATTTCTTTTATGCTTTGTTTTTTTGTTTTTAAATGATTTAATGGGGTTTATATGTCGGTATATTGAATTTATAGACATGTCAGAATAACAAGTTTGACCGGCATCGGGTTCATGAAAAAACACTGCCTGCCGGCATGGTATATATTGCGGAGACGCGTTGCGGCGCGTCTCCGCCCTGATTGTGTCAATAACCTACGTAGGTCGACGGCGAGAGCCTGTGCAGCTCGGCTTTTACCTCGTCGCTTACGTTGAGTGTCTCGATAAACGCGGCAATGCTCTCGGCTGTGACCGTAGAGTTGACGCGGGTCAGCTCCTTCAGTGTCTCGTAGGGCTTGGGATATCCCTCGCGGCGGAGAATGGTCTGGATGCCCTCGGCCACGACATTCCACATTGCAGAAAGGTCGTTGTCGATGGCCTCACGGTTGAGAATGAGTTTGTTGAGTCCTTTGAGCGTGCTTGCGAGCGCTATCAGCATGTGACCCATCGGCACACCAACGTTGCGGAGCACCGTGGAGTCGGTAAGGTCGCGCTGCAGACGTGACACGGGCAGCTTCGAGGCCAGATGCGACAATATGGCGTCGGCAATGCCGAGGTTGCCCTCGGAGTTCTCGAAGTCGATCGGGTTGACCTTGTGGGGCATCGCCGATGAGCCTACCTCGCCCGCTTTGATGCGCTGCTTGAAATATTCCATCGATATGTACATCCACATGTCGCGGTCAAGGTCAAGTATGATGGTGTTGATACGGCGCATGGCGTCGAAAAGAGCGGCCATGTTGTCGTAGTTTGAAATCTGGGTGGTAAATTGCTCGCGCTCTATACCCAGGCTGTCGCGCAGAAATCCGATGGCAAACGACTGCCAGTTGATTGACGGATAGGCAGCCAGATGAGCGTTGAAATTACCGGTCGCTCCGCCAAACTTTCCGCTTATCTTCACATTGTCGAGAGCGTCGAGCTGGCAGCGCAGACGATAGCTGAACACGCGTATTTCCTTGCCCAGACGGGTAGGGGAGGCGGGCTGGCCATGGGTCTTGGCAAGCATCGGTATGTCGGTCCATTCGTCAGCCAGAGAGTCGAGCTTTGCGATGAGCTCCGACAGCATCGGGCGATACACATCTGTGATTGCCTCCTTGATCGACATCGGCACCGAAGTGTTGTTGATATCCTGCGATGTCAGTCCGAAATGTATGAATTCCTTGTAGGCCTCAAGTCCGAGACGGTCAAACTGCTCCTTGATGAAATATTCCACCGCCTTGACGTCGTGGTTGGTGACCGACTCGATCTCCTTGATGCGCTCGGCATCGGCCACGCCGAAGTCAGTATAGATGGCGCGCAAAGCCGGAAACAGATCGGGATTTACTCCTGCAAGCGCCGGCAGCGGTATGCGGCACAGAGCGATGAAATACTCTATCTCTACACGCACCCTGTAGCGTATCAGGGCATATTCCGAGAAATACTGGTCGAGGGCTTCCGTCTTTGAACGATAGCGGCCGTCGATAGGGGAAACAGCGGTTAATGGGCTCAGTGTCATTGCAACGTCTCTTTGAAACCTTAAATAATGATTGCGTTTGGAATATAAATATACCGGTAAAACCGATTGCCGGCATCGCTACAGGCTCTCGGTCATTCAGTCACCGCAAAGTTACGAAAATTTTTTAATCACATGACTATATCCCTCAAAATATTTGGCACTTGCATAAATCATCGATATCTCCTTGAGTTTATATCATTATACGGCTCATAATATTCGTCATGAAACATCTCAGTTATCCATTCCTCGGGTTCATAGTGTCTATATTCTAAATTTAGATTATCTCGTTCCAATTTGTCAGTAATTGCCAATATTATATTTAGTATTTTATTGAATTGTGGGAGAAACGGGTCGTCAAATGATAATTCATAATTCAGAACATCAATAGATTCATTTATTCTTTTCTCGCCCATATTCAGTGTTATATTCCATTTAGATGTAATACATGCTATGGCACATATCTTATTAATATACTTATCTTTTACTACGGATTTATGTCCCGAATAAATCTCATATAACAATGATTTGAGATAATCCGCAACCTGTTTGGTCAGGGTTGCTTGAGTGACACTTCCAAATGGTGTAAATGCATTAAATAGTGATAAGGTGTCATTTAATTGTATTTGACATCTATAAAATCCGCCTCCTTCCATAGGATAGGTACGTTCCATAAAACAGGTAATGTCAATGCTATCTGATTTTATTGTCGTATCATTTATCGCATCAGTTGATTCAACGGGCTGCAGACAGTTAGACAATAAGCCAATAGTTGAATCATAGGCTTTATTTGCAACCTCAGAGAAAGAAGTTAATGTAGATATACATACAAGATATAATATCAACAGTATCTGTTTATTTAGTCGTAACATATCTATTAATTATTTTTTAATTATTACAGTCAGATAAGACTTTTCAACATACCAATAAATTGTTAATATATAATACTGATATTCAGATGATTTATCGGATACTATATTTTTTTAATATATCATGTAAAATCGAACCAATACCGATTTCAGATAAGATATAATGAGTTAATTCTCTTAATACATATTTTTTATATTTATCCGTTGTCTTATCCCATATTGGAGTCCATTTTATTACATTTATATAAGCGAATCTATGTGTTTTATCAGCATCGCAAAAATGTTTTAAACCGTGGGAATACAGCTCATGAACTAAAACACTTGATGCAATATTTTCCACAGTCGCTTCATAGAATTTTGGGAAATTTCCGGTTCCGTAAATCCTTGGTGGATAAATTATAGAGCCATCTGTTAGATTAAATACAGTTCCCCATGCTATAAATGGATTCTTAAAATCGCGATATTTAATATTACGATTCTCAATATTTGACATTGAAATCTTTTTGTCAAATATGAACGTGTTGTCGAAATTTTTAATGACATGATTCCAAATAGCAAGTTGCGTATTAATTGGCAACATATTATATACTTCGTCATATCGGAACATTAAAATTTCCAAATTTAACTCATATTCGTAGAATTTGGAAAAATCAATTTTTTCTCCTCCATAATATACGAAGATACTCCCTGTAAAACCTTCTTTAGTAGTTCCGAGGTATTCGCCGTATTTGTTGTAAATAACAGCGAGTCCTGTCGGGTCGGTGTTGTTTATCGGATTGCCGGCACAATAGAGATATGAAGATAACTGAGGGTAATTGAAATTCAGCGGGTCGGGGGATGTGAAGCGGCAGAGTATGGGATCATACTGTCGTGCGGAGAAGTCGTAGAGGTTGAGGCCGAAAGCGGGCATCCACTCCTTCGCTGAGTATTTGTATTGGTTGGTTGAGATTTCACTTTGACGTGTGCGAGCCATCACCTTGACAAACTCCGTGGAGGCTGACTCGCCGAATGGCGCGCCGTAAGGGTAGTAATGGTTGTCCTGCACGGTCTGTCCCGTGGTGGCGTTCCATACCTGGCGGATATTGCCCTGGTGGTCGGTGATGTTGAAATATACACTGTCGCCTATGATATATCCTCCGGGGATACGTGTGCGGCTGAGCTTACCGTTGGCATACTCCCACGGCCCGCAGAAATCGGTTACATGTACATAATACCCTTCGGTGTCGATGCTGTCTGACGGGAAAGCCCCGCCTACCGAGGGTGTTCCGGTAGCTTTCTGCCGCAGGCTCCGTTGCCGCAGACTTCCGTCGGCGTCATATAGGTTCTCTATGAGCGAGCCGTCGCGCATCTCCACCCTGACGGGAAGATTTAAACTGTTGTATACCACACCCGTGATACCGCGGTTCAAGTCCGCTGTCATATTGCCGTTGGCGTCATATTCATACTCGATGTTTAAATAACGCGTGTCATAGAAATCGGGGGCACCCGTGTAGTAAGTGCTCGCCCCCGCGTCATCGACTTTGGTCAACCGGTTGCCGGAATAACTCAAAGTAAGGTCATCGACTGTGCCGAACGTGGGCGAGATGCCCGTATCGGCCGAGCCGACAATGCTTGTAAGTCCTTTGTGTTTTGGGACTTTAGTAATGGGGAAATCAATATATAATATCGGTTGTTTCATAAAAAACGCCATCAAATTTTTCTTTTATCCAATCCTTCATTTTGTAGTCTTTGTCTTTCAGGGAATAGATGTCATACTCCATTTTACGTTTAATAGCAAAAATCAAATCCAATATCCTTTCGAATTGCTCATGGAATGGATCTTCAAAAGAATAATAGTAATCGCTGGTTTTGATTGACTCGTTGATTTCCTGATTAGGTAATTTCAACTTTATCGACCATGAGGCAGAGGGAGACCATCTTGCAAGCCCTTCGTTGAGAATACTGTCTTTTATTACCGATTTATGTTGTGAATAAATTTCAAATAATAGGATTTTGAAGTAATCTGCTGTCGGTTTTTTTAAGGTAACTTGTGAATAAAATTTATCAGCTCTCTGCCTTGAATCCTGCGACTGTACTACAGAGGCTGTATCGCTAAGCAATAATTTCACTTTTATAATTCTATTCCCCTCCAAACTCTCAATCGAATAAGTTTTCTCCATAGAGTAATCCTTGATAATACTGTCAAGATTATGGGTGGTATTATATAACTGTATCACGTCATCTGATATCCGTTCGCTGTTTATAGTATCGGCAAAAGAGTTGGTAACAGTTAAAACTATTGCCATAATCAAAAATTTAAATCTATTTCCCATATTTATAAATTAAATTTATGTAAAGTGTTTCTGTTAATTTGTATTTTCGTTCCAGCGGTTTGAATTCATGCATTTTGTTAAGTACAAAGTATCGATATTTTATGGTGGTATTTTCCCACAAACTTCTATATTTTAGTACGTTTTCATAGGCTTTCTCATGATTTTCTTCTCCTATATGCATTATGCCATGGGAATACCATTCATGAACCAGTATTGTTGATGCAATATTTTCAATAGTTCCTTCATATTCACTAAAAAAATCATTTGACCAGACGATAATCGGGGGATAGGTAATAGTTCCATTTCTTTCGAATTCCGCCCCCCACATTGTAGTTTGATTATTTTTACCTATTGGCGAATAATGATATCTTATTCGTCCACCGTTAATTCGATCCAAACTAAACCTCTCTCCCCCAAAATACGTACCTACAAAGTGAGCAATAATATGATTCCATATGGCCAATTTTGCGTTGGTTGATAACAAAGTGGCAACATCGTCTAATCTGCGTATATTTAAATCCAATTCACTTAACTGGTATTCATAATACTTCGAGAAATCTATTTTTTCCGAACCGTCGTAGATGTAAATCTGACCAGTGAAGCCTTCCTTTGTATTTCCGATGTGTTCACCACTGCTATTATATATTGCTGCCAGCCCTGTCGGGTCGGAGTAGTTGATTGGGTTTGCGGCGCAGTAGAGGTAGGGGGATAGGTGTGGGTAATTGAAGTTGAGGGGGTCGGGGGATGTGAAGCGGCAGAGGATCGGGTCGTACTGTCGTGCGGAGAAGTCATAGAGGTTGAGGCCGAAAGCAGGCATCCACTCCTTCGCTGAATATATGTTGTCGTTTATTCCCATGATTCAATCCTTAAGGTAGATGTTTTTGAATTTAGGCCTTAGCACTACAGTTGCCGGTATTAGTACAGTTTCTCTATAGTGATCATGATTCCAATATTTAATATTCCAATGTTTATATTTTGAATACATTGTGATTGTAATGCCATATCTAAAACGTATCCTGTCCCATTGTACACCTTCTTCATTGTCTATATAATGACCTCTGGACAAGAGAGACTTGTCGTCGACTCTTATTTCTTCAATTATTCGTTTACGTGGATTTTCTTCCAATTCCCATATTTTTGTATATGGAAGACCTTTTGTATATTGGATGACAACCCATGTTGAGTCAGGGAAGTCTACGGTTGCAGAAAGAGTGTCCGGTGCAATTTTTACTTTAGAGCCATAAGGAACCTGCAAGTTTACTGTGTAATTTTTTATCGGAATTTTCTTCCACGAAAATCCCGGATGTTTGAAAAGTTCCGCCATGATCCGTATGATTCTGGGCGGTTTTGGTTTCATATTTTCCGAATTAAGCTTATCGAAATAGCCGCACCTAAGTTGTTCCCAATGCATTTTACCGAAAAGAGAGTCCGGATTTTCACCTCTTATACTAAAGTCATAGGTGTAAAGGTTCTTCTTAAACCAATCAGAGTAAGGTTGGTCTTTCGGACAGCTGTAATCATTAAAGTTGCCCCGGAATCGCCATTCGCAATCAAAGCTACCTATGCTGTGATTAATGCATTCGGTGACTGTATTAGGAATATCAATATAATAATACTTATGCTCATCATAATCATATTTCATTGGATTGGGAAGTGGTAATGGGGGTAAATCATGAATATAGTCAAATATTTGTTCCCATTCATTCTCCAGGAAGTAGGCTTTTTGGTCTATTCCAATAATAACTCCAGTACCGATTAAGGCTAATTCGCCATTCAAGTCGTATGATAGAAATAGCCCTCGTCCTTTCTCTTCATTTAATATTTGCTTAAATTTTTCCTCTCCAAGGCAATCCTCAATTAATTCAAATATATAATCTGACGTAATAAAATCAGCGGCCAGAGCTCTGGTGTAATATGCATTAGTTTGGTTTACAGCAAGTAGTGAAATGGCTAATATCCAAAGGCATTTTTGTAAAGACTTAGTTATCATATTTATATGAATTATATATTAAATAACCGATAGAATTTAAGCAAACTATAAGGGAGTGATTCTCGGGTGTGGAAAACATACCATTACCTCTTAAGACAAAATTTGCAAATTCCGTCGAGGCCGATTCGCCCAGCAGCACGCCGTAGGATATATCTCTACTGTTTCTGTAAATCATCGATATCTCCTTGAGTTTATATCATTGTACGGTTCATAAAACTCATCATGAAACATCTCAATTATCCATTCGACAGGTCTATATCTACTATGGATATATTCAACTTCAAAAATATCTCGCTCCATTTTGACAGTAATAGCATATATTAATTCTAATAATCTCTTAAACGGAGAATGGAAAGGCTCATCAAATGTAATCAAATAACCGATTTCATCAATGGTTTCATTTATTCTTTTCCCTTCCAGATTCATTGTTATATTCCAATCTGAAATAAAAGTCGTAATGTAACGAGGCTCATTGATATATTGGTCTTTAATGCCAGACTTGTTCTCCGTATAAATGTCATACAACAGTGATTTAATGTAATCAGCAATCGGTTTGGTTAATGTAACCTGACATTGTTCAAAATTGGTCTGCCCTCTGAATAGTGCAATTGTGTCATTTAATAGTATCTGACATACATGAATTCTCTCCCGATGATATTCTGTATTATAAAATTTTTCCATCCGGCAACTAAATCCGGAGCTGTCATAATTGACAATCTCAATTGCACTATTGCTATTTACCGATATTCTATCGTTATTGCACGCTGTTAAAAACGATAAAAATATATAGGCGAATACCAATCTGTATTTTTTTATTATACTCCACATATTACTTATTCTTTAAAATTTTTACTATAATTAATGTTATGATATTGTTAGGCCTTATTTCTGTAAATATTAAATTATTTAGTTCTTTAAATACAAAGCGTTTATATTTTTCTGTCGTTTTATTCCATAGCGGTTTATAGTTAATTACATTTTGATAAGCAAGGCTATGATTATTATCTAAATCTCCATAATGCATAATCCCATGGGAATACCATTCGTGAACTAAGACTGTAGAACCGATATTTTCGACAGTTGCTTCATACTTATCTGTAAAATCATTTACCCAATATATTTCAGGTGGATTAGGGTATACTATTGCTCCGTTTTGATATCTTTTGAATTTAGTTACCCAATAGGTTCCATCGTCGTTGGGATAATCATAATAATATGGTATTTTCCCGCCTTTAATTCTTGAAGTATCAAATGTTTCATCAAAGATGACAGTGCCGTTAAAGTGACCCATAACATGATTGATTATAGCCAACATTGCATCAATCGACAACTGGTTGGATACCTCTCCTAATCTCTTTACTAATCCTAATTGAGTTAATTCATAAGCAGAATACCTTGAGAAGTCAATTTTTTCTTTCCCGTCATAAATTAGTACTTCCCCGGTATATCCTTCTTTAGACTCGCCAATACAGTTTCCAAATGGATCAAAAATTGGATTAAGCCCTGTCGGGTCAGAATAATTTATCGGATTTGCGGCGCAGTAGAGGTATGGTGATAGCTGTGGATAGTTGAAATTCAGCGGGTCGGGGGATGTGAAGCGGCAGAGTATGGGGTCGTACTGTCGTGCGGAGAAGTCGTAGAGGTTGAGGCCGAAAGCGGGCATCCACTCCTTCGCTGAATATTTGTATTGGTTGGTTGAGATTTCGCTTTGGCGGGCGCGAGCCATCGCCTTGACAAACTCCGTGGAGGCCGATTCGCCCAGCAGCGCGCCGTAGGGATAGTAATGGTTGTCCTGCACGGTCTCTCCCGAGGAGGCGTTCCACACCTGACGTATATTCCCCTGATGGTCGGTGATGTTGAAATATACGTTGTCGCCCTCGATATATCCGCCGGGTATTCGAATGGCGCTCAGCCTGCCGTTGACCGTCTCCCACGGCCCGCAGTAGTCAGTGACGCGAACATGATAGCCCTCGGCATCGATGCTGTCGGCCGGGAAAAATCCCCCGATAGTGGGAAGTCCCGACGACGCCCTCTGGCGTAGCCGCCGCTGACGCAGCGTCCCGTCGGCGTCATACATGTTCTCGACAAACGTGTCGCCTCCGATCTCAATCCTGACCGGCTGATTTAGGCGGTTGTACACCACCCCCATGATCTTTCGGTTGAAATCAAGCGTCATATTTCCGTTGGCGTCATATTCATACTCCTCCTCCCTGTAATTGTTGTCATAAAAGTCGGAAGCACCCGTATATGTCGTATTTGCCGCGGAGTCTGTCACCTTCGTCACGCGGTTGCCTGAATAAGACATCGTGAGGTTGTCGACCGTGCCGAACCTCGCCAGAAGATTAGAGCTTCCCGAACCCATCACCTCTGTAAGCCCCTTGCGGACAACCGACAGCGGATTTCCGTTGAGGTCATAGCGGTAAGCGCACGAATAATCGGGCGTCCCCTGATTGACAAGATGGCTGTAGAGCGGTCTGCCGCTCTCGCTGTAATCGGCCGAGACGAGGCGGCTCATGCCGTCATAACCGTAGCTGTACGAACGCTTCACCCTGTCGGCTCCCGTCCAGTCCATCCCCGAGATATATCCCGAATATGACGGCTTCGCCCCCGAGGCATATCTCATCGTCATCGCCATCGAGCCTGAAGCCGTGGCGATTGAGCTGACTGCTCCGTTGGTGATATACGTGTAGCCGATCTTCTCGCTCAGGTCGGAACGCATGTCGGCCAGCGAGACCGACTCGGTGCGCCCTATGCCGTCGTATGCCGTTGTGCTGCGGGCCATCTCCACGCCGTCGACCGAAGCGGTTACCGAAGTCTGCCGCTCCAGGTCGTCATATCCGTAGACAAGCGACAGAGTCCCCGTGCCGCCCGCCATGTCGCGGCGCTCTGACACCGAGGCTGTCGGAAGTCCCGACGCCGAATATGTCACCGACTCCCTGACCTCGACCCCCTGCGGGTCGACACTGACACAGACCGCCACACGCTCCCTGCCGTCATAACCCATCGCCGAAGCCACATAACGGCAGTTGGCCGAAGTCACCGTCACCGATCCGTCGAAATCGGCCGCGCCGGTGACCCGCGAAAGCATTCCGGTGAGCAGCCCGCGGTTATTGCCCCGCTTCACCTTAAGCGGCCTGAGTGTCAGCACGGAGTCAAGCCCCGCACAGCACTTAATTTTCTTATTGTCGTTGTTTCGGTATGACATATTTCTTTGAGTTTATGTCATTATATGGTTCATAGTAATTGCCATGAAACATCTCTGTTATCCACTCCTCTGGTTCAGGATAGTTAATTATGAAAGAATTGCAATAGATATCACGTTCCAAAATATTAGTTATAGCAAATAATAATGATAATAATTTTTCGAACTGAGGGTAAAATGGATTGTCAAATGTAATTTTATAATTGAAGAGATCTATTAATTCGTTTATTCTTTTTCCATTTATGTTCATTATTATTTTGCATTTTGTGGTAACGCTCGAGATTGCAAGAACTTCATTTAGATTTAGATATTGTTCCTTGATCACGGATTTATGTTCTGAATAAATTTCCGTAAACAGTGATTTTATGTAGTCTGCAACCTGTTTTGTTAAAGTTATTTGAATATAAGGACGGCAATCGAAGTCCACTTGTGTTCTTAAGAGAGCTGTTGAGTCGCTTAATAATAGTTGAATGCGATTTATCCCCAAACCTCCTATGCGATAATATTCAAAGAAGCAAAAAGAACTGTGACTGTCAGACGTAATCTCACTCGTTCTGTTATTCGTTTGAGATGTATTATTACAGCAACCCAATGCAGTCAATACACACACAAGGCCCAATATTGAAATTAAGTATTTAATTCTATTGTACATATTTTTTTAAAGTAGTTAAAGAATGAAATGAATAAAGAAATAGATCCTGTTTCAGAAAAAGTATAACGGATAAATTCGAACAAAACGGCTCTCTTATATTTATCCGTAGTCATATTCCAAAACGGCTCGTACCTTATTATATTTTGATAAGCAAATCTGTGTGTATTATCCATATCACAATAATTCATTATGCCATGGGAGTACCATTCATGTACTAATACGCTTAATACAATATTTTCTACCGTAGCTTCATAAACTTTAATAAAATTCCCCGTTCCGTAAATTCTTGGTCGGAGAAGTTGTATCCCACAGGCAAGGTTAAAAACAGTTCCCCATGTAATGGTTTCATCATTTCCGTGGCGATATTTAATGCCGCCTCCCTCAATTCTGTTCATCCTGAATATTTCACCGAATATGTTCATGCCCTCGAAGTGGAATATTATATTGTTCCATATAGCTGTTTGTGCATTTGAAGACAACAAGTTTGCGACATCGTCATACTTGCGTATGTAAATGTTAAGTGAACTTAACTGGTATTCATAATACTTCGAGAAATCTATTTCTTCGGAACCATCGTAGATGTAAATCTGACCTGTGAAGCCTTCTTTTGTATTTCCGACGAACATACCACTGCTATTATATATAGCTGCCAGCCCTGTCGGATCAGAATAATTTATCGGATTTGCGGCACAATAGAGATATGAAGATAACTGAGGGTAATTGAAATTCAGCGGGTCGGGGGATGTGAAGCGGCAGAGGATCGGGTCGTACTGTCGTGCGGAAAAGTCATAGAGGTTGAGGCCGAAAGCAGGCATCCACTCCTTCGCTGAATATTTGTATTGGTTGGTAGAGATTTCGCTTTGGCGGGCGCGAGCCATCGCCTTGACAAACTCCGTGGAGGCTGATTCGCCGAAGGGCGCGCCGTAAGGGTAGTAGTGGTTGTCCTGCACGGTCTCTCCCGAGGAGGCGTTCCACACCTGACGTATATTCC
>ERZ778513.19-NODE-19-length-154534-cov-22.316166_pt1 | contig 154534 bp, 98 predicted proteins | sample MGYA00510345_ERZ778513 | MGnify/ENA primary metagenome ERZ778513 (study PRJEB29527, sample SAMN07138966) | mouse gut metagenome | material: feces | host: mouse | place: China:Nanjing | collected 2016-01-25 ... | reverse complement strand
TTCATCGTTATTTTCCTTAAAAAAATTCACAAATCAAAATAGTTTAGACAACTTCGATTGTTTACTTAATTATTACTAATAAAAGTTTATTTTTATATTATCAACTTACTTTATCCTTATAGGCAACGTTATTTAATTATGACATCTCAAATTTGAGGCATATTTATTTTGAAGCAATCAATTGTCAAATAGTTTGATTTTCTTCAATATAATTCACACGGAATAATCCGTCAGCTATAGTTCAATTCTTAATTTATTTTTCATTTGAATTGGAGTGAAAATATGCCTAACAATATTTGAATATTATGAATACGAATAATAATTTGAACAGATTTAAAGACTCCATGCGACGACTATTATATAGTATCCTATTAATAATTATATTAATGGCAATCTCACCATTCGGAGTTTTTAGTTCTGGAGTAAAAACATCTGGCGAAGGATTTAGTCCTGAATTCGAAAAGGCTATAGCAATTATAAAAAAATATGAGGGGTTACATAGAAATAGAGGGAACCTTATCGGTTATGGTCATCAAGTTATTGCTGGTGACGGCTATAAAAGAGGAACAAATCTTACGGAAAAACAAGCAGATGCATTATTAAGGAAAGATCTTTCAGATCTATGCAAGAGATACCGTAGTTTCGGGAAGGATAGCCTTATTCTCAGTGCTTTAGCTTATAACTGTGGAACTGGTATAGTCGCAAAATCATCTGTATACAAAAAACTTAAAAATGGTAATAGAGATGTGAAAACTGCTTATCTTTCCTATAATAGAATTAGAGGTAAAGTTAATTCACAACTTAAAAGAAGAAGACTCGAAGAATTCGATGCTTTATTCATTCCCTAATTTTTTTGCTCAATTTTAGAAAAACTTATGCTAAAAATGTTATTTAAACGTTGAGCAACTATAAGAGATAAAGAAAATGAAATCAATACTACACATACTACTCCATTCTATCCTTATACTATTTATGGGGTTATCCTTATGTGCTTGTTCTGAAAAAAGAACTGACAATTTAAATGAAGGACTTCCTCAAGAAATACGTGAAATTGCCATAGCAATTATAAAGGATTCACCTCAAGAATTCGCCTCAGTTATTTCTTACCCTATTGAGAGACCATATCCATTAAAAAACGTTAAGGATTCAACCGAAATGGTAAAATACTACCCCACTTTAATGGATGATACAATAAAAAAAGCTGTTAAAGAGTCTCCTGACTCTGCATGGCAATATTGTGGCTGGAGAGGATGGACTTTAAATAATGGTTCTTATTTTTGGATTGATGATGGCAAAATATATGAAGTCACTTATACCTCTACAAAAGAGAACATTATGCTTGACTCTCTTAGAAATATAGAAATCTCAACTCTTGAGCCGTCTTTACAAGCAGGATGGACTCCTGTAATGTGTGTACAAGATACTGATAGTGGGGAATTATTCCGAATAGACCTACAAGATGGCACAAATCCTCCAATATACCGTCTCGCCGGATATAATCCAGGAGCAGATCTTTCAGGAGAACCAGAATATATTCTTTATGGATCTCTTGAGCTTGAAGGATCCATGGCAAACAGGTTTTATCATTTTATAGGAGAGGATGGTTCCACTGCTCAATATTCACCGGATGTCATATCTAATGAAGACACTCCGCAAATTGAAATTGAAATAAAAGGTCACGCAAAAAGATACAAGGCTAAACCGGATTATTGGCTTGATCATATTAGATTGAAACAAATACAATCCACTTATGATTCCATATCAAATATTGATATGAAGTGACATAAGAAAATGGACTGAATTGAATTCAGTCCATTTTCTTATGTCACTTCATACACATTTTTAAAATGGGAAATTTATGCCTAAATTCAATGCAGCATTAGAATTTAATGGCACACCCTCTTTAGATAGCTTTCCTATAGTCTGATCCATACCTACAAATAAATTGAAACCTGTTGTATGCAAATTAAATAGCCAACCAAAGCCTATACCATAAGTTCCAGCGACAACATTAACATCTGCTGATATAAAATTTACAGGACATATATTGGCAGACAATCTAAATTGAGTCCAGCTATATTTCCCATTTATCTTTGAGGAATTTAACAATCCAAAATGAAGACGTCTATATACCGGCAATTCGTATTCTACACCAAAGTTAAGGGTAGTTGACAATGCACGAGTACGTGATGAGATTTCTTCTACATCTGACATCTGATATAATTTAGCAATATCATCTGTGAGTCTATCCCATTCTTTATCAAAATAATGTTCGTTTTCTTTATCTGCACTGAAAATAAATGAATTCGTATTAACTATCTGAGTTCCATCTGTTGAAGCTTTCTGTGTCTTTCCCCAATTCATAAATCCTAAATCAAGTGCAGCTATAGAAAATTGGAAATCATTCCATTTATACTGTGCTCCAAGATCAAGACCCAATCCAAATCCTTGTGGTTTAAACTTATCAATCTCGCCACCTGAGACATAATCCTTTCCCGTCTGATCACTATGGTCCATATTATATCTGAAGCCTCCTACTGATGCATATACCTCAGCATTTGTTCGGGCAATCCACTCATTTTCTCCCAACATCAATTTTGCGTCATTGAACTGGAAATCAAAATTACCGACACCTACAAGAGCTTTAATTGTAGCACCCACACGTAGACCTGGCACTTGCCGAATATCCCTTGAATGGTTTAATGCAATTTGGGCATAGGCATTCGCATTTGCGAACATATTTTCTATCTCATAAGTATCATTAGTAACACCTTCTTTTGCCAATGAAAAGAATGAACCTGGCACTGAGGCATCCACACTTGCCACACCTCCAATAGAGATAGTATTATATCCTCCTATACCTTTAAAACCTACCGACAAAATATCTATCTTTTCATTTGTGCCCAATCTATTCTTCGCACTAAATTTTTTCATCGCTTCACTCTCACTAATGCCAGGATTAGTAAACAATACTGTCTTACCATTAAGAGTATACACCACATCTTTGACATGTAAATTTCCATGCATGTTGATGTTTAAATTGCCAATAGCTGGAAATGATACAAAACCCTTTTCGTTTCCAAATGCTGGATTCATTTGGAAACGGTAGTCATAGTTTTCCAAGAAATATCCTGAATATGTAGTTTGTGAAAAAATCCCTATAGTGCTGCATAATGATATGCCTGCACATATTATTATTTTTTTAATCGAAAATTTCATAATTAATTGAAAATAGCGTTCTTATTCATTAAAATTCCTTAGTATAATTTCCGCTAACTTTAGCCCGTAAATTGCTTAGAGTTATTGTCTGCGATGGAGCCAATGCCTCATTTGATGTAGGAAGCACGGTCGCTGTAAATATTATGCCGTCAAGATTCTTTATCTCTCCCGTTATCCTTATATTAATTTCTTGATTAGCATTCTCCGGCACTTCTGCACCAACTATTTCTACATCTTTAATCTTATTACCATTCCTATCAATAGGATAGCCCGAAATATTTGCTTTAAGTGGCAAATTATTAGTAACCATAACATTGATTTCAAGCTTTTCAATTGTCAGTGCATCAAGATCTTCACTACCCCAACCATCAACCTTATCCGTATAGACGATCTGTGTTGGTGTGTCTGATGATTCCGACAAGGCAAGTGGAGCAACAAATTCCCATATTCCTTCCACTGGTTCAATTGAATGTCCAAGAGGGAATTTAACCACCTTTTGTCGATTTATGCAAGGATCTACAAGATTTATCTTAAGTTGTGATGGAATACCATTTCCACTAAGCACTCCCCCCAATGTTGAGAAAGCTACATTCTTAGGATTATTAAAGGAAGAAGGTACATCTTCTGCCCCATTAGGACTAAGACAGAAATTATAAGATTCCTCATTCCCTTTATCATAACCTATGGTAAAGAATCCGTTATCCAAGCCAAATGTTTTAGGGGATTCATTTTCGCGTATTGCCATTATATCTAACCCTGTACGAAAACCAAGATTATACTTCGCAATTGGATTATTAATGCCTATATATATCTGCGGATTATAAAGCACCAGATTTGTCTTATCCTGAGAAAGGAAATCTGGCAACTCATTGAGACTTATTGGTGCTATATCCAATCCATTCCCATCAAAATGATATTCTACCTCTCCCGATACTGCGGTTATTGCCATATCTGATAGTAAGTATGATATGTTTAAATTTACAGACGAACCAAGAGTACAATTTGAATCTGATGAGAGTTTTAGATTTGCACTTTCGATGTTCAAATTACTAATCAAGGACAATTCCCTATTTTCTATTGAGCAATTATTTACCTCTAAATCTATTTTAGTCACAATAATTTCCAAAGATGTTTTCCCATTAGCAAACATCAGATTTCCTACAGAATATTCTCCTGTCTGAGCATCATATCTTCCTTCAGGAATACTATGTGATATTTCAAGACCTTTAGGTATTTCAATTTTAATATCTGACAATTTAGCATTTATATTTTCTGGAAGATTTTCAGCCGAAAAATTTATCACAAATTTTATTTCATCTGAATAAATTTCTGTTAGGCTTATTATTGATTCATCAATATCTTCAGCCCGATAAACCACTCCCCTCTTTATCGGAGAAACTAACGGGATAATAGTATCTTCTACCCCAATCGAAATACCACTTGTTGGAAAAATTACTTCTGCCGATAAAAGTTCGGGAGATGAAGCCTTGAATGATGGTATATAAATGGGATCCGATTTGAAAGAACCCGATTCTTTTATACCATAAACATCCTCTCCATTATGATTTATATAATGGATTTTGTCTCCTAGTTTTACTTCTATGATATCTCCCAATTTTATTGACTCCAAATTGATCGGGACTACCAAATCTTTTACCTTAAACTCTGATGTGGTGTCTATGTTTGACAAATCATATTTTTCGTCAATACAACAAGTCAACGAAAACATTGTCAAGAGCGTCAAACCACCTTTTACAATTATTTGTTTCATGATAAGGAATAAATATAATATTTAATGCAAATCTTTTCAGCTTGTTTTATATCAACAAAGTTAATAAATTTTATCCATATTACTTACAAAATTAAAAATATTTTAATAATTGTGAAAACAAATCCGATAATCAAATGCCATAGCTCATTAAAAATATTAGCTATCGTTCTCTTTAGTCAATCAACATTGTAATCCCGAAGCAACTTATAACTGCAGACAAATCACTTTGGAATCCCCAAAAATTATATGTCATCCCATATATTACAATTTATAATATTATAAATGCCTAATAACTCATCCATAACTTAATCTTGATACATTTGATTTTACAAATATTAAAAATTTTGATACAAATAATAAATCCCATCTTAATTCTTATTAATAATTTTGCAAATGATTAGAGCGAGAGACAAATATTGCACCTGCACTTTTGCTCCAATACAAATAATCATTATAACATAACCTACCCTATGAAGAAAACTCCTGTTTTTATTTTTTCAGCAATTCTCACAAGTGCTTCATTGTACGCTATAGGAGAAAACAGACCTATCATACAGACTAAGTACACTGCTGATCCAGCCCCGATAGTCATAAACGACACTATTTTTTTATACACATCTCATGACGAAGATGATGCACAAGCCTATGGTTTCAAAATGAAAAATTGGCTTCTATTCACCTCCACTGATATGCTAAACTGGACAGATAATGGAGCCGTTGCATCTCTTGAAGACTTCAAATGGTATGATGGAGATAATGGTGCGTGGGCAATACAAGTCGTAGAACGAAATGGCAAATATTATATGTATTGTCCAATACATGGTCATGGCATTGGAGTCTTAGTCTCAGACTCCCCCTATGGACCATTTAAAGATCCCATAGGGAAGCCTCTTGTTTGGCAAAGAGAACATTGGGATGATATTGATCCTACAGTATTTATTGATGATGATGGACAGGCATATATGTATTGGGGCAATCCCAACTTATATTGCATAAAATTAAATAATGACATGATTTCATATTCCGGAGAAATCATGAAGATGCCCCATATTGATGATTATCAAGAAGGACCATGGTTCTACAAACGTAACGGTCACTATTATTTGGCATTTGCATCAACGTGTTGTCCGGAAGGAATCGGATATGCGATGAGCGACTCCCCTACCGGACCTTGGACATATAAAGGCCATATCATGGATCATACTCCTCGCACACGTGGCAATCACCCGGGAATTATCGATTATAAAGGCAAAAGTTATGTTTTCGGACAAAGTTACGATATTCTCCGGATTGAGACTCAGGATCATCATGAACGACGGAATGTGGAAGCGGCAGAAATGCACTACAATTCCGATGGCACAATTCAGGAAGTCGTATATTGGCGAGACGCTCCTCTGAATCAGATACATTTCCACAATCCTTACCAAAAGACAGAAGCTGAGACAATGGCGTGGGGATACGGATTAAAAGTAAAAAAGACAGATCTTAGAACTTCCGTTCTGACAAATATCAATAATGGGGAGACTTTAACTGTTGCAGGTGTTGATTTTGGGAAAGGTGCAAAAAAATTCTCTGCGGCAATTGCTTCTGAGAAAGAAGGGAATGCTATTGAGATTCATCTTGATAGTGAAAATGGACCTATTGTCGGCATCCTTGAAGTAAAACCCGGTAAAACTTCTGACAAATTTTCATTACAGTCTTGCAAAGTAAAAGGTGCCAAGGGTGTCCATGACCTTGTATTTAAATTCATAGGGACGCAATCTGACTCTGACCTTATGGAAATAGATTATTGGCAATTCAAATAACACTAATTGAACCCCTGAAAACAATGATGTCGGATGGACTACATACTGTCCATCCGACATCGTTTCATTAATCTATAACCAATTCTGATAATGGACGCTTCGGCACATGATGTACCCCATCAGGGGTGCGATAATACTTAATGTCATTATCAACAACAGACATATCTTCCAAAACAACCTTCTCTACAGGATATCCTAAAGCCAATATATATAGCGGCTTATAATAATCTTCCAAGCCAAGTCCTTTTTTAATCCCAATCTCATTAAAGGATTTTATAATACATCCTCCAATCCCCAATGCTCTCGCACCTAAAGTAAGTGCCTGCAATTGCAATCCGTCATCACACATCTGATTTTCTGTCATTCGTGTATCAAGACACTGCACCAAATAAGCCGTCGGTCTTTCATCCTTTACCGGGCCATCCCAATCAGAAAGATATCCCGCCCATTTTAATAGAGGAAATACTTTTGCACATTCATCTGATTCACAGACTATCCTATATTTTAATGGTTGAAGATTTCTTCCCGATGCACAGAACCTGGTAAGATTGATGAGACTCATGAGGGTATCTTTGCCAACTGTACGTGCATTGTCAAATCTTCTTATGGAGCGATCTACCATTATCAATCGCTTAAGCATTTCAAATTCGTTCATATAATATTTTTTTCAAAATTAAGAATTTTTCTGATTTTTATCAAATATCCAAATAAATATTGCCTAAAATAAAAAATAAAAACATATCTCTCCAATTATTACAATCTTTGTTACGCTACATCCGTTTATTTCTAAAAAGAATCTGATTTATGAATTAAAAATATCTAAATCAAACGAATTAATTAAATAAAAAAATGATTGATTATCAAGCAGTAATTAATAGAATTATATCCGAAGCCAATTCATTTTTAGGTAAGGGAAAGATAGCTGACTATATTCCTGCCCTTGCTGAAGTATCTTCTGATAGACTTGGCATAGCTGTTAATCTCGTTGACGGTCGTACCTTCAAAACAGGTGATGCAGACATCCCTTTTTCAATACAAAGTATCTCAAAAGTTTTCACCCTTTCCATGGTTGTCGGTGCTATTGGAGAAGATTTATGGAATTCCGTAGGTAGAGAACCATCAGGAAATCCCTTCAACTCTCTTGTTCAACTTGAACATGAAAAAGGCATTCCCCGTAATCCGTTTATTAATGCCGGAGCTATTGTAGTGACCGATAGACTTATTAGTCTATATCCACGTCCGAAAGAAGCCATACTTGACTTTGTAAGATCAATAGCAGGTAATGCTGATATTTATTATGATACGCGCGTTGCCATCAGCGAACGAGAAAATGCTGACCGGAATATGGCATTAGCATATTTTATGAAAAGTTTTGGCAATATACATAATGATGTGGAAATGCTTATCGATGTATATTGTCATCAATGCGCATTATCAATGTCTTGTTCCGATCTATCACGTGCCTTTCTATTATATGCCAACCGAGGAGTTAATCCACAGAACGATGTCAGAATCCTCACGGAAAGCCAAACAAAACGACTTGGTGCCGTAATGTCTACATGTGGGTTTTATGATGAAAGTGGTGATTTCGCATATCGCGTCGGATTACCTGGTAAAAGTGGAGTAGGTGGAGGTATTGCTGCATATATGCCGGGAAAACTTGCCATATCAGTATGGAGTCCTGAATTAAATAACTTCGGCAATTCTCTCGCAGGAATAGAAATCTTAGAGAGATTCACCACTGATATCCAAAGATCCATCTTCTAATATTATGAAAAGAATATCACCATGTTATTTATTCCGAGAGAGCCTCAATAAATACAGATATCCTTATGCCCAAAAGATTTTTTAATTTTATTCTTTATGAAAAGATGAACAATTATATCATCCGTTTAGATAGCCAACGTCTTGGCTATGGCAAGGTCGTACTAAGCAATCCATCTAAAACCCATATTCCACAAGGGATCACTGTGGTTTTCGGAGAAAATGGATCCGGTAAAACCACTCTTGGAAATATCCTTGCGAAAGGGAAAAATGCCTACGGCAACCGGATAACATTTAGAAATGACATCAATTCAATAAGGATATTGGCTTTCACCGATATTCATGCCCTTAGTGGTATGGAAGCTCAATATCAATCCCAGCGCATGGAAGCTACAATGAATGATATGGTACCAACCGTAAGAGAGATAATGGGAACGAAGATTCATGACCCTAAAATGATGGAACTCTCATATATTCTAAATATAAATGATGTAATTGATAAGAAAATAAACTATCTTTCAAGCGGAGAACTACGCAAACTTTTAATTATAAATGCACTGCTTGATAATCCCGATGTATTGATCCTTGATAATCCATATATTGGTCTTGATCCAGTTTCGCGTTGTGAGCTTAACAATATGATGGAAAAACTTAAGGAGGACGGATTGTCAATTATTTTGATCCTTTGTGATGCAGCAGATATCCCCATATTTACCGATGCAGTAATAACATTAGACAATCTAACTATCTCCCAGTCAATTCAAGACAAAAGACAGATCTCAGACATACGGAACCATGATTTTGAGGAATCTTCTTTAGATATCAACATATTAAAGTCAAGATCCGGGAATCTGAAAACAGATCACAAGATCTCCTTCTCCATAATTGACGGACATATAAGATATGGGGAACGACAAATCCTTAAAAACATAAATTGGGAGGTAAAGAAAGGTGAAAAATGGGTGCTCACAGGATCAAATGGTAGTGGTAAATCTTTACTATTGAGTTTAATTTGCGCGGATAATCCACAGGCATACGCAAATGACATAACTCTTTTCGACCGTAAACGCGGTTCAGGTGAGAGCATCTGGGAGATTAAGGATGCCATAGGCTACGTCTCACCCGAAATGCAGCTCTTTTTCAAATCCAACTCCTACATAAAAGAGATAATTGCACAGGGATTAAGAAATTCGCTCAACAAGTATCTCCCTCTGACAGACGAAGAGATCACCGAAACTGAAATATGGATGCGTATTTTGGGAATATCTCATTTAGCAGATCGTAGGTTTACTGAACTTTCTACGGGGGAACAACGTCTTGTACTCGTCGCACGCGCAATGATTAAACAGCCCGCGTTGCTTGTTCTTGACGAACCTCTTCATGGTCTTGACGCCCGCAATAAAAAAAGAGTAATAAAGATCGTCAATGATCTCACTGAACGCAATGGATCATCATTAATATTTGTCACTCATTATGAAAATGAGATTCCTGATTGTGTTTCCAATACAATGGCTCTTACTAAACGCTAATAACTTAGCCTATATATCATAATACCATGAGATTTTACAAATCAATTTCTATGTCGAAATGAATTTGTAAAATCTCATGGCATATAAGCATATCTAATTTAAGTGTGCTTTTCCTTAACGTTTCCTCCCTAATATCACATATAATATTACCGGAACCCCAACTACCGGCGTAAGCGCATTTATAGGAATTACTGTATTTTCAGGAATAGCACTCACGACATTACATCCCAAACACAACATTGAGCCACACAACATTGATGCAGGTATGAGAATCCAATGATTATCTGTCTTGAATATCATACGTGCAATATGGGGGACTGCCATACCGATAAACGCCAACGGACCGCAATATGCAGTTATAATTGCAGTCAATATGCCTGTGGCAAGAAGCAAGATATTACGTATTTTCCTCACATTAATTCCAAGATTGATTGCATAATTATCACCCAATAGAAGTATATTTAGGGGTTTTGCAAGAAAAAACGTACCAACCATACATAATAACACTAAAATAGAGAATATCGGAAGTTGTTTCATTGATACATCCCCGAATGACCCCATTCCCCACATTACATATCCCTGCACTCCTTGTGCAGTAGAAATTGAAGATAGGAGGGTTACTATTGAACTCGTGAGATAACCAATCAGGATTCCTATTATAAGCAACAGCAGATCACTCTTCACTATTGAAGAAAGCATTATCAAGATTCCCATAATAAGAAGACTCCCAATAAGAGCACCGACTACAGTGGCCGCATACCCGCCCCACGACATATACCCTACCGACAACGTTCCTCCCATAAAAAGCATGACCACTGCCACGCCGAGACTTGCGCCTGAACTGATTCCAAGTATTGATGGACCCGCAAGCGGATTGCGAAAGATGGTCTGCATCAAAAGTCCCGACACCGCAAGCCCTCCACCTGCAAACAATGCCGTGAAAGCCTGAGGAAGGCGGCTATCTACTATAATAAACCGAAGTGCATCATTCTGCATTCTACCGAATAATGCAGACATAACATCATTTGCCGAAATATGAACTGCTCCGAAAAAGAGATTAGAGACAAACAACAGTATTACCGATACTATGAGTATAATGAATCTTATCACTTCAAAGTTTTATTTTTTCAAAATAAGATTTTGATTTAGTCGGGAGAGTAAGCTCAGGATGGAAAAGGGTTATTAAGTTTCCGAGCAACCATTGTGGATGAAAGGCCACATCCTCAAATATTCTTGTCTTTGAAGAATCGCTTCCATAGACATTCCCATTTTTGAAAGCCTTAAATTTACCATACATCGCGCGATCTGACTGCAACGTGGCAAGAGTTAAAGGGGTGTATGCAAAACGGATTAACCAATAATCGGCATCCATCGCTTCATATAATACTTTTTCAGGACTCAATTGAAGACTACCTGATGTCTTTGCATAATCAAATGGATTTTTCCCCCCAGCATCCTCTATCATTTGTCCCATCGTACTATTCCCGGCAGGTACATTCCAAGTTTGCCCATATATCCTATCCATCAATATCTTAGGTCTACCCATTGTCTTTGAAGCGATTTCTTTAAGCGTGAGATACTGTCGCTCTGTCTCCTGAAATAATGAATCAGCAATCTCCTTTTTTCCATATAGTCGTCCATAAAATTTCATCCATTCAGCTCGTCCCAACGGTGAAGTTTCCATATAATCAGCACATTCCACTATCGGAATCCCTGCATGATCCAATTTTCCATGACTATGCATATTCTCAAACGGAGAAAGCAATATTGCTCCCGGACTTATCCTGATTATTTCTTCAACGTTTGGAGACATGCTGTCACCACAATCTTTAATGATGCCTTTCTCTATACGATTCCTCAATGTATCATCAAATATATACTCAGCATCACACACTCCGGATACCGCATCTGTCGCTCCCAGCTCATTTATCAAACCATTATGCACAGCCGAATATACCACTGACTTTTCAAGGGGCACGCGTATGACATCTTGAGGATTAATACCTTGAGGAATATCTATTCCTTTATCAAGAAGTACATAAGTACGCAATAATTTTGTAGTATCCCACGGATTTCTGATTCTTGCAACCGCATATCCGTCATACTCTTCAACTGTTAAATTTTCAGCATACCTCATCGCCAATTTCTTCCCAGAAGAAGAACTATTGTTGTTGCTTCCACATGATTGTGGAAACAACAACAATAAAATTATGCACAATGAAATTAATATGCCACTATTATGATTATGCATACCTATCATTCTAAATCAAAGAAAATACAAGTGTCTCCTACCCCGGAATCATATTTATTCTTATAGACTCCGTTGGAATCATATTCGCAGACATAGCCTGGCAAACTATAACTAATATCGCCATTATCAAGAGGATACGAGGAAATAAATATATTCCCCGTGATGGGATCAACGCCCAACCCAGAGGGTGCATCTATATTTTTAATATCCAAATTCGTCAACTCCTCACTATTGATATCATAACGCGAATAGGCTACCTCTCCTCCCCATGGGGCATCTATGATATAGATGAAATTATCCTTTATTGCTGCTTTTGTCGCATTAGCAATAAACTTACATTTATAGTCACTATCAACTTTATAAAGAGCATTGGGAATATCGACGTAGTTCCCTAAAGCAAGAATAAAAAGAGATGACCCATTAGTAAGGAATTGCTTTGGATTTAGAGGGACTTCAAATGTCTCCGATGTTCCCTCCGTACCGAAGGTTGCCAACGGAATGATTGACGCTGTTTTTCCGTAATTTGGATGATTCATCCCATCAGAATTGGGTACAAAGATTTTATCATCGTAAATTGCGATAATCTCAGGATTAGGACCTACTTTTACCGTTTTGTCTATTGTTTGGGTCAACGTATCAAGACTGCATACATACCCATTATACATCGACACATACACCTTCCCATCCTTTGCCACCATAGAACGCGGAGACTGACCGACTTTATCAGAAAGGGAAATTTGAAGGAGTGATTTATAGGTCACTTTGTCTATGATTTCAATTGTATTTGACCCATATACGCCCAAATACAACTTTGAGCCATAAGCAATACCACATTGAGGGGTGTCACCCAGGCTACGCTTATTGTAGGTACGGAATAAATCTCGTGAAATCTTTGATACAGAATAATTGATGAAGTTAAGGGAACCCTCTATTTTTGACTCGTAATTCCCTTGATTCAAGATGTAGGCTCCATTTGAGGTTGTCGGCAAATCCGGTATCGGATTTTTATCATTCGGCTCATCGCTACATCCCGTCAACGATGCTGATATCATGGCAATCATGCCAAGATAAATAAAATTCTTTCTCATCTCTAAAATAACTTTTGTTAATATGAAATTAGATTGTAATGCATTACATTTCAAATTCAACACTTATTTTCCATGATCTTCCAGGCATTGGATATCGTGCAACTATCTCATACTGCCTGTTAAATACATTTAATAAATCTCCCTGGATACGAAATTTATTCTTGTTTTTCAACATGAATGTTCTTGAGACGGAAAATCCAAAATCACAATATCCATCAATTTTTGTTTCCGGAATATTAGAATTGGTCGTATATCGTGGGCTGCATCCTGTAAAGTGAATCACTCCATTCACCCATGGATTAAGCCAAGAGAGAGAAGCGGATCCAGAATTAAGCGGGATATAAGCTACCTGCTTCATCCATTCCGAACTTCTTGGATTTGTTCGCGGTTGTGCACGTTGATAAGAATAACTGCCCGTCAAAATCAACGATTGCTTGTCAGTAACAACATATTCCGAACTAATCGTAGCATCAAGCCCAAACACACGGACCTTGCCAAGATTTGTCATTCTCCAAACAAACATATTATACGGTACGGCCACAATCTTATTCTTAACATGATTAATGTAGCCGTCACACGTCAAGGTGATATTAGATAGGAATGTCGCATTTGATTCAAATGTCATCCCGAAATTAAATTGATCTGTAATCTCCGGATCAAGATTTATACTCCCATAATGATCAAAGTATGCCTCATTAAATGTTGGGACTCTGAAAATATTCTTATAAGAAGTTCTTATATACCAACCCACATCAGCTATTGGTTTTAGACTTAGCATTACCGATGGCGACAATCTGCGATTATTTTTACCTGCATCTCCATCCTTTGCTTTATTGATATACAAAGAATACAGTGCGCGCGCCATTACGGTCAGTCGCCACACTTTATATTTGGCTGCCAACGTCTGGAGTATGGAATTCCGATAAGGACGAATATCGGTCTTAAGATTGCTTGACAGGTTATTCCATGACCAATCCAGTGAATAATCCATTGAAAAACCGGAAAATGGTGTGAAGAGCAACGCTCCGGTAAAATAAGTTTCCCGCTGGATATAATAGTTATCAAGAATGCCACCTGGATATTTGCCATCTATGTCTGTATATCGGGAAGACGACCAATTGAATTTTGCAGTTGATGCCAATGAAAATTTTGAAGATAACCTTCCCTTATATTGAAACTGTCCGAAAAAATTTCTGTCTCTCAGATGTTCATTACTGCCATTCACATAATATATCACCTGACCTGGTAGATCCCTTGAATTGTCATAATAATAGACCTTTCCAACAATTCTTGAAGAATCCCCAAATCTATACATCCCGTTAAATTCCCCAAGCCATGAATTCATACGTGAGTTTTCACGCTTCTCATGGGTAATCAGATCTCCGTTTGTCAGGATAAATGGATAATCATTCTCAGAATGGATGTATTCGGCATTTGCAGAATATGAAAATCCCCTATCATTATCATTACCCTTACCCAACCTTATATATGGATTATAATAACCGAATGACCCGATCTTCATTTGAGACTTTAAGTGAAAATCGGCATCATCAGTAGAGGTAAACGATGATATATAAAGCGAAGATGCTGAGGCGGCTGCCTTTGCCGGCAAGAAAATATCGTCATTATCTCCTGAATACAACGACAACGATCTCACATTATCTATGGAATATCTGGAAAGATCTATCTGCCCACTCTGACAATCACTCAACGAGACCCCGTCATAGATGACTGCCGTATGCTCTGAACCCAAGCCTCTTACGGAGACGGTTTTCAATCCGCCGGCTCCTCCATAATCACGCAGATTCACTCCAGGGAGTCTTCGCATGGCTTCTGATATATCGGTGATGCCGGTCTGCCTGATAATTTCTGAATCCAGATTATACTGAGGTGTTGATGAACTTACCCTCTTTTTATTCTTCAATGATTTGACTTCAATATTCGGTAAATCTGAACTTACTGTATCAACAGACTTTCTGCCATCTGGAATATCAGAAGCAGATACCGATATATATGCATTCGTCCCGACTGAATGAGCCGGGACGATACTTAGCATGCTGATTAATGATGTCAGTATATGTTTTCTCATCCTCGAAGAAAAACAAATTATTATTAGCAATCTTAATGATTGATTTAAAAGAGGGTCGGACTATTACCGTAGCGAGACTGTCAGGAAATTTCAACCTGTTCCTCTATTTCGGTGTTGCAAAGTTATGTATTTTATTTTATTTAAGCAAAAATACCATGTAAAATGAAAAATCTTTTTTTTGCGTTAATCGCCCTTATTCTACTCTATCAGCAATCATTTAGATGTTTGTTCCTACATTTATTTTTCTATAGATTTAACAATTTATCTTTTTTGTAATCGTTATTTAGTCATCTCATATCAATGTTTACAACCATATTAAACAATATACTCCCATGACAGAAAACATCTATTCCCCTCTTGAAGACCGATATGAATCCGGCATGTCATATATGAGATGTGGCGAGAGTGGAATTTTACTACCTCGAGTTTCATTAGGATTATGGCACAACTTCGGGGCAGTCGACACTCTATCAAATTGCCGCAAAATACTTCACTATGCTTTTGATCATGGAATAACCTGCTTTGATCTTGCAAATAATTATGGCCCTCCTTACGGGTCTGCCGAGGAGACATTCGGGCAAATCATGAAGTCGTCATTTCGTCCATATCGCGATGAGATGATAATAACCACTAAGGCAGGCTATGATATGTGGAAAGGTCCCTATGGTATCGGTGGATCCAGGAAATATCTAATGGCATCCCTTGATCAAAGCCTTAAAAGAATGAACCTCGATTATGTTGATATCTTCTATAGTCATCGTTTTGACCCCGACACTCCTGTCAGAGAGACACTCCAGGCTCTTGTAGACATAGTGCGGAGCGGGAAAGCCCTTTATATAGGTATTTCAAAATGGCCATTTGAGGCGACCCAATATGCATTTACCTATCTTAATAATCATGACGTGCCATGCCTCATATATCAAGGAAGATATAATATGATCGACAGAACGGTCGAATCAGCGGGCACACTTACTCAAGCCAAGGAGAACGGAGTGGGATTCACTGCATTCTCTCCTTTGGAACAGGGTATGCTAACCGACAGATATATTAATGGTATACCTGAAGATTCACGAGCTGCTAAAAATAAATTTCTCAAGCAAGAGAAAATCACTCCAGAATGGATCAATAAACTGAATGCATTAAAAATAATAGCTGGGGAACGAGGTCAGACTCTTGCCCAAATGGCATTATCCTGGGTTTTAAAAGATGATCGGGTGACTTCCGTGATTGTTGGCAGCAGCTCAGTCAATCAACTCGCCGATTCTTTAAAATGCGTCGATAATGTTTCTTTTTCAAATGATGAACTTGAAGAGATCAACAGGATCATTTTTGGATAACAATAGGAAAGCTGTCAAATGATTCTATCAACTGCATGATTTTTAACGGAATCCCTTGAAGACACTTTTCCAATTTCCATTATTATTAAAATTTAATTGACATTTGTTGTTGATTTTATTGTTTATATAAAAAAATGTCATTAACTTTGCATTATTGATTACTTCAATTCATTTCAATTATTCATATCAATCATTAAAAATATGAGTTTGATTATTCCTCAAAACTATAAACTGAAATTGCTTCCCGAAACTACCGAGATTGCAATAAAGATGATTAAGAAAGATTTCCAAAAGAAACTTTCTGAAGCTCTTGGACTCAGAAGAGTCACCGCACCACTATTCGTGCTTTCGGGTACCGGATTAAATGATGACCTTAACGGTGTGGAACGTGCTGTATCTTTCCCGGTAAAGGCACTTAATGAACGCAAAGCAGAAGTTGTGCATTCTCTTGCCAAATGGAAAAGAGCTAAATTAGGCGCATACGATATTGCTCCGGGATATGGTATTTATACCGATATGAATGCAATTCGTGCGGATGAGGAACTTGATAATCTACATTCTCTTTATGTGGATCAATGGGATTGGGAAAAGACTATTCGGGAAGAAGATCGCAATCTTGAATATCTAAAAGATACCGTCAGGAAGATTTACCAGGCTATGAGAGAAACAGAAAAAAAGGTTTTCGAGAGATTTCCTCATATAACTCCCAGATTGCCTGAACAGATCACATTCATTCATAGTGAAGATCTTCGACAGATGTATCCTGATTTAACTCCAACTCAACGGGAATCTGAAATTACAAAAAAATATGGTGCCGTTTTTCTTATTGGTATAGGAGCACCGCTCGGTGACGGGAAACCTCATGATGGACGAGCTCCGGATTATGATGATTGGATCTCCGACAATGGTGAGGGATACAAAGGACTTAACGGTGACATCCTCGTATGGGATTCTGTCCTCGGACGCTCTTTTGAACTATCTTCAATGGGAATAAGGGTCAGTCCTGAATCTCTTATGACTCAGTTGCAACTTAGAGGTTGTCCCGAACGATCAGAATTAAACTTCCACAAACGTCTTCTCAACCATCAGCTTCCATTTTCCATTGGCGGAGGCATCGGACAGAGCCGGCTCTGTATGTTCCTTTTACAAAAGGCGCATATCGGAGAGGTACAAGCCTCTATTTGGCCGGACGAACAGATTGAAACTTGTAAGAAAGCCGGAATTATCCTCATGTAAATGTGAGTATATTTTGGTAAATAATTGATTTTTGACTTTCCATTTACAACACCCAATCAATATTCTTAGAATATTTAATAATTATTCATTTGCAGTCAGACTGACATGATATCATGTCAGTCTGACATTAATTTTAAACACACATTCCACTAAATAATCAAATTTTCGCTTCATTTGTATATTTTGTAGAAATAATAGGCGAACTATTTGCAATTTTCAAAAAACTTGCATAAATTTGCCAAAATTTTCCATTATAACACAGATTGGCACGATTCTTATCATACATTTCTCGTGCCTAATTCTACAGGTATATTAATTATGGTAAATCAGCTAAGAAGTTATGCCAGCACTTTTGGAAGAAGAATGGCAGGGGCAAGAGCCTTATGGAGAGCAAATGGAATGAAAGAGGAGCAAATGGGAAAACCGATAATTGCGGTTGTAAATTCATTTACCCAATTTGTCCCGGGACACACACATCTGCATGAAATCGGTCAGATTGTAAAACACGAAATCGAGAAACTTGGTTGTTTCGCTGCTGAATTTAATACAATCGCAATCGATGATGGTATTGCTATGGGGCACGACGGTATGCTTTATTCCCTTCCTTCTCGCGATCTGATCGCTGACTCTGTGGAATATATGGTCAATGCTCACAAGGCGGATGCCATGGTATGTATCAGCAATTGTGACAAAGTTACTCCTGGAATGCTCATGGCGGCTATGAGACTGAATATCCCCACGATATTTGTATCTGGCGGTCCTATGGAAGCGGGGGACTTAAATGGAAAGAAACTTGACCTAATTGATATTATGATTGATTCTGCAGACTCTTCTGTTTCCGACAAAGAGGTGGAATATCTTGAAAAAGAGGGATGTCCTACTTGTGGATCATGTTCCGGCATGTTCACTGCCAATTCAATGAATTCGCTTAATGAAGCAATTGGATTAGCTCTGCCTGGGAACGGTACTATTCTTGCGACACACAAAAATAGAATCAATCTTTTCAAGAAAGCTGCAAAGCAGATTGTAGAAAACACCTATGCATATTATAGAGACGGTGACAACAGCGTACTTCCTCGCTCCATCGCTACTCGAAATGCTATGCTCAATGCAATGACACTTGATATTGCTATGGGAGGTAGCACTAATACCGTCCTGCATCTTCTTGCGGTAGCAAACGAGGCGGGTGCTGATTTCAAAATGGAGGATATTGACATGCTGTCTCGTAAGTCTCCGGTATTATGTAAAATCGCACCAAATACCAACAAATATCATATAGAAGACGTCAACCGTGCAGGTGGAATACTTTCCATCATGAAACAATTGGCTGATAAAGATCTTATCGACACTTCGGTCAAACGTGTTGATGGCCTTACTCTTGGCGAGGCAATTGAAAAGTATGCAATTGAAGGTAAAAACTATTCTGAGGAAGCTGATTTATTATGGCATTCCGCTCCGGGACATATTCATACAACCGTAATGGGAAGCCAAGACTGCCAATTTAAACAACTTGACAGCGACAGAACCAACGGATGTATTCGCGACTTTGATCATGCCTACGTAAAAGATGGCGGACTCGCTGTCTTAAAAGGCAATATTGCAAAAGATGGTTGTGTGGTAAAGACAGCCGGTGTCGATGAAAGTATTTTCAAATTTTCTGGTCCCGCCAAAGTTTTCCATAGTCAAGAAGAAGCCGTGGAAGGAATCCTCAATGACAAAGTCAAGAGCGGTGACGTCGTGGTGATCACATTCGAGGGACCAAAAGGTGGTCCCGGAATGCAGGAAATGCTATATCCCACAAGCTATATAAAAAGCAAGCATCTCGGAAAAGAATGTGCATTAATTACCGACGGTCGTTTCTCTGGAGGCACATCCGGTCTTTCAATAGGACATATATCTCCGGAGGCTGCTGCCGGTGGAGATATTGCCCTTGTAAGAGATGGCGACATAATTGAGATAGATATCCCAAACCGAACAATAAACGTAAGGTTATCCGACGAAGAGCTTGATATCAGGCGTAAGGAAGAGGAAGCTCATGGAAAGGATGCTTTCTGTCCGAGAGGACGCGACAGATATAGCAGTCGCGCATTAAAAGCCTATGCATCAGCTGTGACTTCCGCTGACAAAGGTGGGGTTCGTTCCAATATTGAATAAAATAATCCACACATTTATGAGTGAAAAATTTACAGGTGCCGAGATTCTGATAAAATCCTTGATCGACCAAGGTGTTGATCAAGTATTCGGTTATCCGGGAGGGCAAATAATGCCGGTATACGACCGTCTATATGACTATAGCGACAAAGTACGCCATTATCTCGCCCGCCATGAGCAAGGTGCCATACATGCTGCCGAAGGGTTTGCTCGGGCTACCGGTAAAACCGGAGTCGTATTTGCAACGTCCGGTCCCGGAGCGATGAATCTGATTACAGGACTTAACGATGCACTGATGGATAGTACGCCAATTGTTGCTATTACAGGACAGGTGCCCTCATCTTTACTTGGTAGAGATGCTTTTCAGGAAAGCGATGTAGTCAGCGTGACTCTTCCGGTTACAAAATGGGCTATATTAGTCAGGCGCCCGGAGGATATTGCGCCTGCCATAGCTCGTGCATTCTATATCGCTAATTCCGGACGTCCGGGACCTGTCGTCATTGATATTGCAAAAGATGCCCAGACAAATAAAGCTGAGTATCATTTAGAGACGTGTAATTTCATTAGAAGTTATAACCCAGATCCGGAGCCGACAGACGACTTATTGAAAAAAGCCGCCGAAATAATAAATTCGGCTGAAAGACCTTTAATTATCTCCGGACATGGAGTGACTATAGCTAAAGCTGAAGCCGAATTGGTTAAATTCGCTGAAAAAGCAGGGATTCCTGTGGGATGCACAATGCTCGGTCTTTCTACCATCCCTACCGATCATCCTCTTAATATGGGAATGCTCGGCATGCACGGAAATCTTGCGCCAAACATAAATACCAATAAAGCCGATGTAATCATTGCAATAGGCATGCGTTTTGATGATCGTGTCACCGGTGATACTGCAAAATATGCACCTGATGCAAAAATAATACATATTGATATTGATGCCAGTGAGTTTGACAAAACAGTCAAAAGCTATCTACATCTCCATGGAGATGCCCGCTCTGTGATGCAAAGGCTTCTCCCGTTGATTAATACCTCTACTCCAAATAAATATTGGATCGAATCTTTCAGCCGCCATAAAAAAGTGGAGGAAGAGCGTGTCATCGATAGAGAAATAAATGCATCTACTCCTGATGGGAAAATGCTAATGGGAGAAGTGGTATCCATTGTCAGTAAGATTTTTGACGACAATGCAATACTTGTGACTGATGTCGGACAGAACCAGATGTTCGGTGTCCGCTATTTCGGATTCAAATCTCCGAGAAGCGTCATATCTTCCGGTGGGCTTGGCACTATGGGATTCGGTCTTCCGGCGGCTATAGGAGCTAAGATTGGAAAACCTGACCGTGACGTCGTACTGTTTGTCGGAGATGGAGGACTACAGATGACCATCCAGGAACTTGGCATGATCATGGAATATAACGTCGGAGTGAAGATTGTGTTACTCAATAACAACTTCCTTGGCAATGTGCGCCAATGGCAGCATCTTTTCTTCAACAGTAGATACAGTGCCACCCCTATGGTCAACCCTGATTTTAAGACCATAGCAGAAGCATACGGTATAAAAGCAGAAGATGTGGCTCATAGAGACAACCTTGCAGATGCAGTATGCCGGATGAGAGAACATAATGGCGCATATCTGCTCAATGTCAATATTGACGAGACTGATATGGTCTTTCCTATGACTCCCGGCGGACATGGTGTCGATGAGATACTCCTTAATCCGACAGAATATTACAAACCCGTATAAGCTCACGACAGATATGGAAAAACAACTTTTCACAATAACAGTCTTTACAGAAAACCAAGTCAGCCTGCTTCATCAGATCTCTATGGTTTTCAGCAGAAGATGTCTCAATATAGAGAGTCTGACAGTGAGTGCTTGTTCAATTCCAGGTGTTCATAAGTTTACAATCACTTGCAAGAGCGAACGTGAGATGATGGAACATGTGGTGAAACAGATTGAAAAAAGAATTGACGTATTACGAGCTTTCCTACATACTGACGACGAAATCGTTTTCCAAGAAGTCGCCTTGTATAAAGTCCCGACAGCTTCAGTTCTCGCAACGGATGAGATCGAGCATATCATACGCACCCATGGTGCCCGTGTATTGGAGATTCAACCGGAATACACTATTTTTGAGAAGACCGGACATACGGATGAAGTAAAAGCTTTATTCGACAAACTAAAACATCTCGGTCTGCGTCAGTTTGTTCGTTCCGGAAGAGTGGCAGTCACCAAAGCTCCTATGGAATATGTCGATGAATTCCTACAGAATCAGGAAAACCGTAGACAGCAACTTGAAAATAAATAAATTTCATTCAAATCTAAATAATCAACAAAGTTTATGGCTAAGCTTAAATTTGGCAACGTTGAAGAGACCGTTGTCACTCGCGAAGAATTTCCTCTTGAAAAAGCTCGCGAAATACTCAAAGATGAAACAATTGCCGTGATCGGATATGGCGTGCAAGGTCCCGGTCAGAGTTTGAATCTGCGCGACAATGGATTCAACGTGATTGTAGGTCAGCGTGCAGGCAAGACATACGATAAGGCTGTGGCTGACGGTTGGGTTCCCGGAGAAACTCTATTCTCAATTGAAGAAGCATGTGCAAAAGGCACTATCATTATGTGTCTTCTTTCTGATGCCGCAGTTATTTCCGTATGGCCTACTATCAAAAAGCACCTTACTCCCGGTAAGGCTCTCTATTTCTCCCATGGATTTGCAATCGCATGGCCTGATCGTACAGGCGTAGTGCCTCCCGCTGATGTCGATGTGATTCTCGTTGCTCCTAAAGGATCTGGTACATCCTTGCGTACAATGTTCCTTGAAGGACGTGGTCTGAACTCAAGCTACGCTATTGAACAGGACTATACAGGACGGGCTCTCGATCGCACTCTTGCTCTCGCCATCGGTATCGGCTCGGGATATATCTTTGAGACTACATTCAAGCGCGAGGCATATAGTGACCTTACTGGCGAGCGTGGTTCCCTGATGGGTGCCATACAAGGTCTTCTCCTTGCTCAGTATGAAGTACTCCGCGAGAATGGACACACCCCTTCCGAGGCATTCAACGAGACTGTTGAAGAGCTGACTCAGTCCCTCATGCCTCTTTTCGCAGCAAAAGGTATGGATTGGATGTATGCAAACTGCTCTACTACTGCTCAGCGTGGAGCTCTTGATTGGATGGGTCCCTTCCATGATGCCATCAAACCCGTCGTAGAGAAACTATACGCAAGTGTGGCTTGTGGACAGGAAGCACAGAATTCAATCGACTCTAACTCTAAACCGGGCTATCGCGAAGGTCTTGAGGAAGAACTGAAAGCTCTACGCGAAAGCGAGATGTGGCAAGCTGGTGCTACCGTTCGCGGTCTGCGTCCTGAGAACAACTGATAAAGTTCCCATGATAATAAAAAAGCGAAGTCGGGATTCCTCTCGACTTCGCTTTTTTATTGCTGAATAAATCGATATTTCTGTTTATTCACTCTGAATCGTATCCATATCTGCTACTTTCGTATAGCGCAGATTAATAGTCGGTTTCACTTCCATAAACTGAGGCATACACTGACCTGTCGGTGCTCCTACGAATGTAGGATCTGATATGTAAAATTTCTTATCCCCTTCAGTATAGTGTGCATCTCCACCCCATACATTGTCAGCCCTTATTGCTGTTGCTTCATGATATGGGTAAGCAATCAGATCTGTCTCAATGCCAAAGGCATTCCAAACCAGATAACTGTAGAATACAGCCCTATCCTCACAGTCGCTCTTAGGATAATAAAGAATCTCCTCAAAGAAATATGGCTTCTCAAAACCATGGAAATTATCGTCCGTAGCGTACGGGAAACCAAACTGTATCATCGCAAGAAGCTTATCTGCAGCCTGCAGCGGGTCCATATCTCCAAGCTGTCTCTTTATCTGACGCACAACATCTTCCCTTACTTCCGGAGAGATCATGGAGGCGGCAAAACCTCCAGTTGCCATCTGAGGATAACGGTAAAGCATTGGTATGACATTTTCGTTCATATCCCCCTCTATCTTCAGATTACCATACTTGAAAAAATAATGATACGGCTTGAAAGGAAGAGTCAACCCATCCATACGCAAGTTAAGACTCTTCCCGAGATCAGCATTATTAGGCAGTTGAGGGGTCCTGAGTCCTATGCTCTTAACCTGTTCCTTACCCGGCATGGAGAATACATAGTAATTCTTTGCCATTTTAAAATATGCGCGTCCATAGACTTGCTCATCAAACGGAAGCAACATAAAAGGTGTGCCCTCCTTATCCATGGCTATACGCACACCGAATCCCATATTGGCAAGCAAATAATGGGCTGCCGACATCTTCGACGCATCATTTGCCTGTGGGAATTTCCGGTCAAGCCATGCCATCATCATCTCAAACAGAAGATAATCGCTTAGCCCTGATGCCTTCTGAAGATTCGCAAGCGCAGGTGCCACCTCCGAGGCAACATCTGCATCGCTTAGCTCTGTCCATTGGTTCGCATAGTCCACTGTCTGCGATATGCTGTCCCTTATCGAAAAATCAAAACGGGGAAGAGCAAACTTCATACCATAGAAATTAAAGATCTCCCCGTCATAATCCTCTACAAGACCCTCACAAGTCATGATATCTCCCCTTGATACTTTTTCCACATTCCCATCAGGTTTCACACTATCCGCCGGCGTCGAAGCTTTGTAAAGAGCCACGGCATTGCGAAGCCATTCAAGCGATTCCGGGGTCTTGCGTCTATCCTCCGGATTAAGATCCGCCTTAAAATCAGGATTTGAGAACCCAAGCGAAAACAACATTTCCTTCTGTTGGTCAGTTGCCTCTTCCGCCACTATCTCAACCGCACTCGGCATACTCTCCGGCTTAGGCTGGGTATAACGCATGTCTGCCTCAAGACTCTCATACTCATGCCATTCTCCGGCAAGGAAATCATCATAATGCTCCAATATCCTCGACTTGAAACTATTGAAATTGTCAAGCAAGCCACGGCGGAACTCCTCAAAACCTTTCGGTGGATCAGCATGACAAGAGGTCACGGCTGCAATAGCCATGACCCCCGTCATTATCATTCTAAATCTCATACCTTCTAAATTCATCTATAATAATTTGTGATATTTTTATACTTATAGTATCATTATCCGGAGTCTCACTGAAACATCGAATTGCTATATATGCCGAAATCCCTATTATTCTTAGGTAGCATCGGGGTGAGATCCGGATTACGTTCCGGTTGCCATGTACGGATCTTTATGATCGGTTTGTCTGCCTCATTTAGATCAACAAAAAGAAACAGGTAGCCTTGGTCTCCGTAATGCTCTGAATAATAATCCTGTCTGATCTGTATGCCGAAAGTATCTCCTCCGTAGGCTGCCTTCTGTATATCGTTATCGGAGAAATTTATGTTGACATACTCATTACTCTTGAAGCATTTCTCCAGCTGCGACATATATTCCTCCTTACTCTTCCGCACAAACTCATACTGCGGCACCGTACTGATACCTCCGCCATCGCCATCCAGACGCTGCATCTTCTGCAATTTATGACCTACTATAATATACGCATTTTCATCAAATATATTGCGTATATAGTCAAGTCTTTTTAATGCGAATGCAGTCTTGTAATTCTCAAGGAATGTCACGATTACCATCTTTACAGAATCGCTCCATGCCCCAACACCCTGGCTGAACACATCTTTACGGGCCGCTCCTCCAAGTCCGAACGCCACGCTCTCTATCCTCTTGTCGGGACTGAACGTGAAGGTCACGTCTTCTACAAAACTACGTCGGTTATTCTCAAACGAAAACTTCATCGGTACACTGCGCGCCACCACTCTCTCGCCAAACGGATAGTAACCGGGATCCGGCTCTCCGAGCAGGGATGCCTTACCGTATCCCAAAAGACGGTTAAACATGTCAAGACCCTCTTCCGTGAACAGGGATGCATCCGGCTTGTAATTTTTCCCCTTGACCGACTTCAGCACCTCCGTAAGAATTGCGTCATAATCCTTCGCATCTTTCTTGGCAAGAGGCGTCACTCCTTCCCGCTTACCTGCCTCCACCTGCGCCTGAAAATTCTTCTCAGCCCCTTTGTCTGCCTTTATCGCTTTACCCTCCACTCCTATCACCTTTCTCGCCTCCGGGAAAGCAAGCGGCTTGAACGTGGCGATCATGCTCTCAAGCTCCCTGTCGCTTTGGCTTGCCTCCGCGTATGAGGTCTCCACCACGAGCATGACGTCGTTCACCGGATAGTCTGCCGGGAATGAGAGTTGACCCATGCCATCCTTCACTCCGTTGACCGGACTATTCACCTTCCCGTTCCAGTAGGTGAAGTCAATCCCGGCAGCTGGTTCCCCTTTATACGTAAACAGCACGTCCACCCTATTTTCCGGTGCCGGCTCCACATTTGCAACCTCCACTTTTACCTCGCCGAGTATATCCCGCATACGGTTTGGGATCCAGTTGACCAGAAGCTGCTCCTCACCTTCTACTTTCATCTTAACGTCAGAAGGATACTGGAGAGAATGAAGCAGCACATACGCCCAGTTGAGAAAACGGAGCGCGTCATCCACTCTCCCCTTCTCCTCCGAACGTAACGCCGTGCGCACATAGTCCTCCACCCTATCGCGCCTGTGCTCAAACATCTTCTCCAACTCGGTGCGAAGCATATACCTCAACTGGCAGAACATTCCGTTCTCATCCCTGTAATTCACTATCTCCGTATTGTTGAGCGTGGCTTGAGAATAGGTATTCATGACCGACTTCACATCTCGCTTGGAATCAAGTGCGTCATTAGTTAAGGTCTCCTCCTCCGTCATTGAGAATGAGCTTTGCACTGTTGTGCCGATCTTGCTCAACAGGTTGGCGAGGGCATTTCTGTCTGCCTCCGCCGGTGTCTCACCCATACCCTCCCCATAGATATATTCCGGTCCCGTCTTTATCTGAATCAGTTTTGACTGGATTTCGCTGCTCTGCGCCGAAGCATCATGCGCGCAGGATAAGGCAGCAATTGCTACTAATAATTTCAAAAAAATCCTCATGACATTTATACTGTTTCATAGATTTCGTTTCCACAATCCTTATCCATCACATACAACACGGAGGACATTGAGTTTTATCAGTTATTCTGAAAAACTCTCTGTTCTCCGTGTATTGATGATAGTTAAAAATGCTTATTTAACCATGATCTTCATCTGCCCGATGATATAGATGCCCGGTGCGAGATCATGTACGCGGCAAACCTCACCGGCGGTGACGTCAGCTATCCTGACTAACTGACCGACCGTATCAAAGATTCTCATCCGCTGACTGATACCGCTCCTTATTAAGAGATCATGATTCTCTACCCATATCTTGGTGCCGAGTTCCGCCATGATATCCTCCACGTCTGACGACTCGAATACCGGCATACGCAACGCTCCGCTCTCAGAGGTCAGGTAGCACTCAAACGGACGGGCATCCCTTATTCCGCTCTGGAACACACTGCCGGGCGCATAACCGTATTCACTGTCATCATTCAGCAGATATATGCTGTTGGATGCAGCACGCGGCATATAGGTTGCCCACATCTCCGTACTACCCTTATAGGCAAAGCCCTCCGGTTCAGGTGTAGCCTCAATGGTCACATTATCTGACTCGAACGTCACATCTCCGTTTATTATGTATTCATCATAATACCACGGATGATTAGGCATTGCTATCAGATAAGGCTTGTAGGCATCAATTGCATCTGTGCGTTGCCAGCCTGTGCCCGATGGCTCAAAGAGCCAGTAACGGTAGGCGCCGCTTCCGGTAGAGGCAAAGGGCAGGATCTCGCCCGAAGATGCCGTCACGGTCTGCACGTCAAACGGCAGCGTCAGTGTCTCCCATCCGGAAGTACCGCCGATCTCCGTTACCTTCGAGAAGTTGCGCACAAACTCAATATGAGCGACATCAAACTTCAAGGGTGCATGGAACGGATAACGGTCATGAAGCGTAACTGCATCCGAATTTCCGTTGACAATCAGATTCATCTTCTCCGATACAGCCACGTCATTCTCCACGTTGTCATTGAGATAAAGGAGGATATTCGGATTCTCACCTGCCGGTCTGAATCCCGACTTGATGATTGCCTTGGGAGCATTCCATATCACTGCACAAAGCATCGTATTCCCGCTGAAGAGATTCTCACCGTAGGATGCCACGTCAGAAGGAAGACTCACACTCACTAATCCCATACCGGCAAACGCATTGTCAGCAAGTATCGGCGTGGAGGCATTCTTAAGATCCAGATAACGTAGCGATGTCATAGTTCTCAACAGTGCATAGTCAGTCTCATTCAACGGTCCTGCTACGCTAAACCTCTCGATGGAAGCGAGCAGAGAGCTACCTGCCCATCCGTAGCATTCCGAAAGGATACCGGCTTCTGCTGTCTCCGCATGTTCCTCATCACCATACGCCTTGACTACATACTCAGATACATCCGAATTCATATAGTCACTCTTAACGGCAACCGCCTTGACCGTACAGAGACCTCCTACATCAATCCTTTCGGTGTACTTCTCACCACCTGCCGGATCACTACCGTCAAGCGTGTAACGTATCTCGGCGTCGGATTCAGAAGTAGACAAAGTAACGTACCGCCCATTGTAGGCTACCTCTACACCTTGACACTTAAACTCACTGACAACGATCTCAGCAACATCCGATTCAAGATAATTTGGAGCAATAGCCTTAGCATAGATTGTCTTGTTACCCTCTATAAGGATAGGTTCCGAATATTGAATCCAGTCACTCTCTCCATTGTCGGAGTAACTTATCACCGCACCCTCCGTATCGCTATGGAGCGACAGAAGTTTTGTAGCCTTATCGTAACGTCCGTAAGGAGCCTTAGTCTTCTGCACTATCAACTCATAGCTTACAACCTCTGAATCATACATACCCGTCTTACGAGCCTGGGCATATATAATACCATTCTCGCTCATGGTGAATGGTGACTCATACAGACTCATGGCTACCGGATCATTATTATTGACTGCACAATATATAGAAGAGCCTTCCGTCTGTGCCGCGATACTAATAGTATTGCCATCAGCAGAGATAACCGGTGTCTTTACTGTATATGTGCTGTGAACATATCCGAAGTCGGTTATACTCGAAGGATTATACCCCTCCTTGTATGAGCGTGCGCGAACGGTAGTGTTGCCGCTCAGCATGAAGGGTGCTCCATACTCGGTGCTTGTCTCTGTCGGCTCGCTGCCATCAAGAGTATAGTAAGTATGTACGCCAGCGTGCAGGTCGGAAACAATCACCACCGCCATATTCTCCACTCGGATCAATGGATCATCGACAGTGTTGCTGTCGATAACCAATTCTGCGATATTGGAGTTATCGAGTTTTCCGGAAGGATCGACGGCTATCGCCTTGATCACTCCGTTGCGGTCAAACTCGAACGCCTCCTCATACTTCGTCGAAGCAGTGGTCGGTGCGCTGCCATCTGTAGTGTAATAGATCTCTGAGTCTGCATAGGTGAATTCCATTTCCACCAGCTTGGAGTATTCATCGTAAGTGACGTTAGGCAGCGGCAGCTTATTGCCATTGATCTCGTAGGAGACTATCTCCGAATCATACATGCCGGACATACGTGCCTGCGCATAGATGATACCGTTGACATTCATCTTAAACGGTGACTCATAACGTCTCATCGCTGCAGGGTCATCATTATCTATGCCATAATAGAGTTCCGACCCTTCCGTCTGTGCCGTAAGAGTTACAGTATGATCCTCAACACTGATAACTGGTGCCTTGGTGACATATACATTGTGGGAATATCCGAAGTCAGTTATACCGGAAGGAGTATATCCCTCCTTATATGATCTCGCACGTACCGTTACATTTCCGCTTAACATAAACGGTGCGCCATATTCCTCGCTTGACTCCGTTGGCTCACTACCGTCGAGAGTATAGTAAGTATGCACTCCAATATGCTGATCCGGAATAATCACCACAGCAAGATTCTCTATTCTGATTATCGGATTGGCAACCTTATTCGTGTCTATCACCAATTCAGCGATATTCGAGTCATCAAGTTTTCCGGTATTATCCACGGCTATCGCCTTGATAACACCATTCCTGTCAAACTCAAACTCACCCTCATACTTCGTAGAAGCAGTTGTCGGCGCTGACTCATCTGTCGTGTAATAGATATCGACATCCTGATTGTCACATGTAATGCTCACATACTTCGTATCAAGATACCTTATCACCGGAGTCGGAACCTTATTGCCGTTGACCTCGTAGGAGACTATCTCCGAATCATACATACCCGACATACGCGCCTGCGCATAGATGACACCGTTGACATTCATCTCAAACGGCGACTCATACAAACTCATCGCTTCCGGATTATCGTTATCTATACCGTAATAGAGTTCCGACCCTTCCGTCTCTACCGTAAGGGTTACAATACCATTCTCGACACTGATAATAGGAGCTTTCGTTACATGCAGACTATGCGTATAGACATATTCCACAATCTCCGAAGCATTATAACCCTCCTTGAACGAACGAGCCCGCACCGTAGCATCCTCTCCAAGCCGGAAAGGTGTTTCGTATACCACACTCTGTACTGTCGGTTCGGTCCCATCAAGAGTATAATGTGTCTTTACTCCCTCAATTGTATCGGATACAATCACAATGTCCAGATTATCCATACGGATAACCGGATTTGCCACTGTAAACGAATCAACTCTCAAAACGACGATATCCGACGGTTGAATATCCGACTTCGGCACACTTGCCATTGCTTTCACCACGGCATTATGCTTCAGAGGGAAGGGTTCGGCATAACGTAAACTCTCCACTGTTGGAACAGAATCATTCAGAGTGTAATAGATCTCCGCATCCTCACGAGCACAACGTATAGTTACACGTTCATTCACAAATTCAATCGTAGGCGTTGGCACGATATTAGGTGTACTCATCAGATGGAATGTAAACTTATCAGCAGAATTCTCCTCATTCTTCGGCACATCCCGGAGCACTGCAAAATATTCCCCCTCTTCAAGAGTCAATATTGCCATACTCTTCAGATCCTTTGCAGCTACTTGCGCAACCCTCTCACCATTACGATAAATCTGAAGGATAGCTTCTTGGTCAGCACGGAAATATAGGGGCGTGCCGGAAGATGTGAACTTAGCAACGGCAAACTCGCCGAACGCCGGTTTCTCAAACTCATGCAAGGAATTGACCTTTATCGGCACAGCGGTCGCAGAGAATGACCGCGATACCTCAACACTGTACAGAGTAGGAGATGACAACCCTAATTCCGTATCAAGCTGCAGCGCATAGTGAAGTGAATCACCACCCTCTACGGAAACGACATCACCGTCAAACTTGAGTTTTTTATCCTGCAATGAGAAGATGCTGTCCGGGATATCAACCATAAACGCCAGACTGTCGGTCAGACCATTCTCAATCTTGACATATCCAAGATTATTACCATTGAGACTGTGCGCATAGCCGATTATCGGAGCCTTGCGGGTCTCCTTAGGTAATACTATGAGTTTTCGATGCACCGAACCCCATTCATCTCCATTTCTCATACGGATATTGAAGTAGTGAACCTCCTTTCTACGGTCAAGTCCCGACAAATCAACATTGAATGACGTTGCATTTGAATGACAATCCCCCACTACGCGATTGGAGTAATCATCGTCAAGCCAATATTCATAATCTGTGGCAAATGAACCGAGTGCAGTGCAATAGAAATAGGTGGAATAGACCGAACCCCATTCACCGCCAGTTGTACGGATTCGATAATTGAACCGATGCAAACCCTTGTGTAGACCTGTAACGTCAATCGTGTAGAGATTATCCCCGTCTGTCAGGTCACCGGAAGCCTTTTCTTCATAATTATTGTCAATCCAATACTCGTATGCAACTGCATCCCGGTAATTGCCTATAGTAAAGAATACTCTACGATAAACAGATCCCCATTCTCCGTAACCATTCTCAAGACGGCAATTGAAATAATGCATGCCAGGCACAAGATCAGTTACCTCTACAGGGAAGGTAAGTGTATTCTCTGAAATATCTCCAGTTACCTTGGATGAATATCTGTTGTCAAACCAATATTCATAACCTTTGGCTCCGGATTCATTTGAGACCATATAGAAATACTTGCTATAGATAGATCCATATTCTCCGTCAACCGTATTCAACCTACAGTTAAAGCGGTGCATACCCTTTGGCAGAGAGGAGACATCAATTGTGAACTCCTCTTTATCACCGGATATGGAACCGGTCTGTACGGAGGAGATATCATTGTCAAACCACCATTCATAACCTGACGGTGGTGCGGCATGTATCGCTCCTACTGCTAAGAGTAATGCTGTTATTATTGTATATAATTTTCCCATGGAATAAAAAATTAAGAGGTATCTCCGAAATTAAGGTTAATTGACGAGACACCCCATGAGTTTGGGAAATCAGTTGGGAGCTACACTTATAGTGACTTTAAGTTGGTTAGCTTCCGAATCATAGACCACAGAACTTTTAGCAGAATCCACCGTCGGTACTGAAGGAGTCTCAGAGAATGGAAATTCTCCACCATACACTCCAATCTGCCTACCATTCTCATCCAAATAACCAAGACTTACCAAATCAAGCATGCACTCTAAATTATCATCCAAGATATTCGTAGATCCATCCTCCAATGACTCTACAAAATGACATCCATAATAATTAACATTATCACTACTTGATTTTTTAGAAATCGGCATACAAGTATTAAATAGATTACTCTTATTACTGCCGTATGTGGCTTCTTCAAGTTTTCCTATTATTGAATCGGTAGATGTCATTGGAGGACAATATGCATTTCCTATATTACAATTTATTATTGCGCAATAATACGCAGTACTATAATTATCTCCCAATTTACCTATTTTTGAATTCTGATAAGTGATATTGTTCCCACTACCACCATGTGTCACTTCTTCAATATAGCATCTATCTACCATCAAATTATTACCAGCAAAATCGGGATAAGACAACGTTTGTATCCAGCTTTTACGAATCTCCACATTGCCAAGTCTATCCCGACCATCTGGATTTGACCAAAAAGACAACTTATGCAATCTCACTCCATCAAACATTGGAGCATCCATCAAATGTTGTTCTTCTAAATATATATCTATATCCGCAAGAATATGTGACTTATAACCACACCCGATAATACTTAATCTTTTTCGGAGTGTTAGACTGCCATTGGTAACAGCGAAGTTACCCTCCGAGAGATAGATGATATCCCCATTCTGAGCAGAGTCTATCGCCTCAGTGAAAGCTGAAAGACTGGTGAAGAACGATAGTTCTCCATTGTGAGAGAGTGTCACAAGCGGTCGCTGCGCCATGGCAGTGACAACGATGCCGAGTACGGCAATCAATGTAAAAATACGTTTCATTTTGTTTATTTTTATTTGTTTGAAAAAAGTTTTTACTATATTTCTCACGAAGAAACACAAGAAATAAAAGAAATTTCTTTATCTCATTCCCTGAAAACAAATATCATTTCTTTCCTTTCTTTTTTTTCTTCGTGAACCTTTATCTCCAATAAATATTTCTTCGTTTTTACTGTATTTCTCACGAAGAAGTAAAAGAATTTTTTATCTCATTCCTGAAAACAAATATCATTTCTTTTGTTTCTTTGTGAACCTTTATTCTTCGTGAGATCTAAACGAGATTTAGTTGGCGTTCGGACCATCCGGCGGAGTATTATCCCCCTCATCCGGCACTAACCCCTCCGTCGTGAAGGGTATCCGGTCAGTCACGGCTTCATTAAGGGCGGTTCGCACGAATATCTCTATCAGATATTCCGTCTTCGGCAACATGAAATCAACCGACTCTATCTCAAAACTCGTGACATTAGCATTTATCGGTTTTGTGTAAGTCACTATATGACTCCCATCCGTCCTATAAATCGAAATGCCACCTTCTGTCACGTCTACATCGGAATTCAACTCTGCCGTGACAAACACCTGTCTTGCTGTCGGTCGTATTTTATAACCTACGATCTCCACACCCCGATACACTATCTCTGCATTCGTGGTGAATTCTACCTGCTCACCCTCTACAGTCGATACCATAGACGTGACGTATGGAACTGCCATGTAGCGGACACCCTCATCCAATCCGGTGACATTCACCGTGACGGGTCCCGACAACGGATAGGAACCATTGACACTCTCCGCCGGATAGCGACCCACAGTCTCACCCCCGGCAACCTTCACTTCCACGCCGACCTCCTGAACAGGCGCAACCGACTCGTAATTGACCGTCAGATAACCCTCATGATACTTCACGCTGTCAACCGAGGCACGCACTCCCGTAGGGGGTGTGCCCGCCGCCTGCGTAACCGTGAAGGAATCGGGCAATGTACCGAGATACGGTATCAGATCCCCGTTCTGTGGACGGAGCAGAAGCGTGACGCTACGCTCCGAAGGGGTGTAGTTCGGTCCAACCTCAACGTCTACCGTTATCCTGTCCCACTTACCCTCTCCGGATATACCCGGATTGCAGGTGAGCCATGACACATCTCCGCGTGAGACCTCGAAATTCCAAGAGACGGTGCTCTCAAACTCAAGAGTGAAGGCTCCACCCCTCTCCGGAAGGGTGATGTCATCCTGTTTCCCCATGCTGAACTTCAGCTGCGCCTGCATAACGTCAACCTCTATCCGCTTGTTGATGTTGCGGGCGGTAAGATAGAGCTTACCCTGCTTGACTCCGGAATTATAGTTCGGCTGACCCTCCACGGTCACCGTGCCGTCACCCTTCTCCACCGACTGCTTTACAGAGAAGGTGTTGCCCGACTCCTCTATCGTCGCGTCCCAATATGTAGTTGCCTTTACGTCTATAGTCTGCGAGGTTCCGTCAGCCGACAGGAGGATCGCCCCCTTCTGCTCCACGCTTATCGTGATGTCTGACTCCGGTCCGGGATAGTAGGATTCCTCCGTCGTGTCGCACGATGCCGCAAGAAGAAGCGGCACCGCGTATAATGCAATTCTGTTTATCGTTCTCATCATGCTCAGAAATTAAATGTGACACCGGCGCCTACATAGAAACCTCCCTTGCTGAAGCCGCCATATTCCGCTATCTCCCTGTACAACCCGTTCTCCTTGACAGCTACCGCATACTCTGGATTGATGTAGACGCCCACGTTGGGGATGGGATTGAATACAACGCGTGCCCCGACCGATACGTTGTGGCACATAGCACCGTTCCCATGGACACCCCCACGAAGACGCTGACCGAGGTAGCCAACCTGCGGAGTGAGTCCAACTCGCTGGACAAAACTGAACTGATAGCCTGCCTTCACCTCTATCTCATCCATCGTGTAGGTGCACTTGTCATCGTAGAGTCCCGGCTTCGGCTTCTCAAACCAGTAGACCTCATCGCTCTTGCCGAGTCCGAGGGTATAACCCAATTCAAGATTCACGTTATGGAACACTCCGCCGACGTGCGCGCTCACGCCATAGATCGTCCCGTAGGTGAAGCCGACACCTGCATACATCGCATTGCTCCTCACATACTGCACGCGCTGCAGGGTGACAGTGTCAAGCGTCTCCTGATTCCGCTCAACCTTGAAAGTGCCGGTGTACGGATGATAACCCTTCTTGCGAAAGGTATAGCTGTAGTCGCCCACCTTCAGGGTCTTCAACAGGTTATGCTCCGCAACGATGGTGTCGCCGTCATAAATTTTGACACCCGTATTCGGGAACACCGCAACCGATAGATGACCCTTATATGGCACCGGCGCCTTAGCATCCACAATCGTGGGAACCCCTGCTACCACTGTGAAGTTCTCCACGACATCCTCGCAGTTGGTCTTCTTCAATTCCACCGTGTACTTACCCTCACGGAGTCGGTCGCGCCATTCGCCGAGACCCACACGCCGGCCCTCGAAATAGATATCGGCATTATCGGGCACACGTACCGTCACGTCAGAATACTTCAGGTTCTCATCCTCCATCGGAAGCTCTATACGAGCCTGGGTCTCCGGAGTGATCATGACATTGCCGTCATACAGCATTGAGCCCTGCTCCGCCTTCACGGCATGCTCCCCGTAGGAGAGATAGATGTTGAGCGGGCTGACACCGACGGAATCCCCGTCAACCCATATAGGTGCCTGACGGACGCTGGCGGAGAGCGTAACCTCCTTACCCTCCACGGTCAGTTCCATGGAGTAGGTCTTGCCTGCCGTTATCTCCTCGTCAAAGTAATAGCGGAGTGGGGAATACTTCTGGTTGGTGATCTCGATTGATTGCGAGCGAGCCGGAATGTAGAGCCATATCTGACCCGGCTTGTTGACACGCGCCACCACGCCCATGACTCCGTTGCTGATATAGGTCTGCTCTATATCAAGCGGCGTGTAGATCTTCACGAGCGCAGCGGTCTTCCCGTTCTGATCCCTCTTCATTGTCTCCCGGTTGATTGCCGTCTGGTCGGTCGGGAGCGACCTGAAGTTGCGGACCACAAGGTTAGCACCCTGCACCGTGAGAGCAGTGAAAGCTGCCACTATACAGACCGTGACAGCCACTACCCTTCGTTGTAGAATTGTTCTCCTCATAAATCAGTTTCATTATATTTGATTAGTTTTTTCATTGATAATGAAGTTTTCTAAACCTCAATTAAATAAAATGACAATATTTCGATCCGCTTCAATGAATTTTCCGGTGTTATAGTTGATGCCTTAAAGGCATCAACTATAACCGAAGTAGTGGTTATTGAGTCTGGCAAAAATGGTAAGTATGAAAGCGAAAATATAGAAAGTCTACCCCTTCAGATATGTTCACATCAATCTTAAATCCAATAGAAATTTAATACCACATCAACAAAATTTAGTGATATTAGTCATTTAAAAATCAAAATTAGTATAAAAATCTCGTTTTACCCCCCCCGATTGTTAATTTGTGTTAAATTGTAGTTAATAATTGCAAATATTACGTAAATATTAACCCATTATGACGCAGAGAGCGCGGAACTTCTGCCATAAAATACAGCAAAAGCTCCGCGCTCTCCTTACTAAGAATTGATGTTCACGAAGAATTCAAAGAAATAAAAGAAATTAATTTTTACCGGATAGTTTAAATTTATAAGAACCAAAAATTTCTTTTTATTCTTTTATTTCTTCGTAAAAATATGAGAAATATAAACGTCAGAATAGGTCTTTGATATTATTTCCATCATCCCAATGATGGTCTTTCGGGAAGGGTTTTCCTCCCCATGCCTTTCTGTTTGTCCAATCCTGTGGAGCATCTGTCCAGAAAGGATGTGTGGCAGGCAGCCCGAGAGGGAGGAACGACAAAGAGGTCATGTATAAGGAACCGTTATTGGTGTACCAGTCAGCAATATTCGGTTGTCTACCCGCAAACCCAATGGTTAGGAATCCGCCCTCATTAAAGTTCTCTCTTCCGTCAAACATACGCTTCATAACCGCTGTCAACGCTGAACGCACCTGACCGTTGGTAAGTCCTGACGGAAGTTTCTCATACCATGCCATTAATGCAAGCGGCTGAAGAGTCGCCATCCTGTATGGAATGGAACGTCCGAACACAGGGAACGTACCTTCCGGAGAAATCATACGTTCAAGTACAATAGAGAACTTCTGTGCTCTTTTCAAAGCCTTATCATAATACTTTCCATAATGGATGCGTGTATATTTTCCGGCATCCTTCATCGCCTGAAGAGTCTCTAAAAGCATCGGATGGAAAACGTAGCTGCTATAATAGTCGTAGGCAAAAGATGGTCCGTCGGCATACCAGCCATCACCGACATACCATTCATTGACTTTGCGTATTGCAGAGTTCACCCGATAGTCATCGCAATATGCTCCGGCTTTTGCAAGAAAACTCTCTATTGTGGATGAAAAAAGAACCCAGTTCGTGTAGGGTGGATCAATATGGCGCATATTGGAGAATGCATCTATATACCGTTTTTTCGTCACTTCATCAAGAGGCATCCAGAGGGCATCATATCCTCTCAGAAAACTCTCTGCCACGTAAGCGGCATCCACGAGAGCCTGACCCTCCCCCTGCCACAAAAGGCAATCCGGACTTGACGGATCTACTGCATTACGGTAGGATGCAAGTGCCATGTCGCGAAGCTCCTTCCTTTTCTTACCCTCAGCCGTGTCATCATCGGGAAGAGCAAGCCATGGTGCTATACCCGCCATAAGGCGTCCGAACGTCTCCATATATGTGACTTTCTTATTACGTCCATCCCAATTAGGACTTACCTCAACCTGCATATTCTTCTGAAGTTCCCCTTTCGACATATTGCTAAGAACCGGATATGCTATCTTATTCAATAGATCTAACCAATAAGCCCTATCTGAATTATTCGCAGACTCAAGCATCCTTACATACTCACAAGCGGCAAGCAGGAATGCTCCGACTCCAAAATCTGCCGTAGATTTTGCATCCACCACCTGACCCGGTATCGCCTTCTCTCCTATAGGTTGCACATAACCTACACGACCATCCTTCTGAAGTGCCTTATTCTTCAGGTAATTCCAGCCCTTCTGAGCAGACTCCTTATATTTAGTATCCGTAAGATAACCATTATTGATACCCCAAAGCAATCCGTAAGTAAAGAATGCTGTGCCTGAAGTCTCCGGGCCGGGTGCATGTGCCTCGTCATACATTGACCGACTCCAATACCCTTCCGGTTGCTGACAAGCCACCACTGCTGAAGCCATATCCTTATAGCGACGCTCAAAAAAGTCTCGGTGTTTATATTCCGTGGGTAAATCCTGTAGCACTTTCGCAAGTCCGGCAAGAACCCATCCGTCACCACGTGCCCAAAAATCTTTCTTGCCATTCGCACTCTTATGTTTGGGATAAGTGTATTTTGCATCTCTGTAATACAGATTCTCCTCCGGATCAAACATGATGCTATCTGAGAATGTGATATACTCATATAGTTTGTCAAGGTATCTGTTATTCCCGGTGATCTTATACAGCTTTGTCATTACGGGCATAACCATATAAAGTCCATCAGCCCACCACCAGTAATCATTAGCAGGTGTCGACATCTCATATTCCATAACCTCACGCGCACGACTTATGCGGCGATCATCGGGAAGGATGTTGTAGAGGTCGGCGTATGTCTGGAAACATATCTGCCAATCGCCGAAAAGCACGTGCTCATCCGTCTCTCCATAATTATACTTCCACTTACTGCGGTCATTGCTCTTCGCGCCTTTCCACTCATTATGCTCAGCCCATCGCTGCGAATAATCAAGCCAATCCTCATTACCTGTAAGACGATAAGCCTCCATATTCCCGGTATGATAAGCGGCATGATGCCAAAATGGATTAACCTCAGCCTTATTATTAGACTGCCAGTAATTATTCACCTTTGATATGATCGAGCGTACTTCCGATGCTTCTTTCAACGAATCCGACTGCTTCGGAGCACCACTCACACCGAATGACATTACCAGTGTCCCCAAGACAAATGGTATAGATTTTAATCTGTTCATATTCATATATGCTTCATGATGTTATTGTTTTACAAAATTAATGTATCGGGTTGACTCTTCAATTCATTTATATGTCAAAATAACGCAAATATATTTCAATAATACGTATTACACCCCTTTTTTGAATAATCCGGACTATTCTCCCATGAATTTTGACAGATAAGAAACATTTCTGAACGATATGTTATACATTCTCTCCGAATTTATTCATAATTTTGTAAAGGTATTATCAATATCTTTTGATTAATTAGCTTTTGAAGTTGTCTATACTTCTCGAAATCCTGAAAAAATGAGACAATATACTTTATATCTAATCTTACTATTATCTTTATGGCTGGCACCTCATTCCAGAAGTGAGCAACCATACATCCATCATTTGGATCATTCTAACGGACTAAACAGTAATTACGTCAGAGGGATTGGTCAGGATGGACATGGTTTTGTATGGGTAGTGACCGGAAATGGATTGAATCGGTTTGATGGGACAGCTTTCTCACGTTTTACAAAAGAGAATTCCGGACTTTCAAGTAATGAACTTAATTGTGTGGTAAAAGATCCCATAAATCCCGACAAGCTATGGATTGGCACACGATATAACGGAATCTGCATTTATGATTATTCTACTGATAAGATTTCCGAATTCAAGGGAGAAATACTCACTTCTGATGTGACAGGATTATCTATATCTTCCGACAACAAGATATGGATCACTCACTACCACATGCCTCCGGAAAAGCTGGATCCGGCTACCGGCAATGTCGAACGTATATTCAGAAGTATTCCTAAGAATTTTCCACTTCCTGTATGGTGTTCAATGGAGAGTGACGATGGTAAATTATATATAGGACATGAAAACACCGGATTCTCATCTTTAGATCTCAAGTCTATGAATTTTGAGAATTTCATGCATGATGCGAATAATCCCGAATCCATATCCGGTAATACTGTTTATTCCATTTGTATAGATAATGACGGTATGGTGTGGTTAGGGACTGAAAATGGTCTGTCTCGTTTTAATCCGACAAATAAGAAATTCACATCCATATTTCACAATGATTCTCCTGATTCGCTATTGCCGGGACAAGTAAAAGCTATATCTCTCATGAAAAATGGTGACCTGTGGATTGCCACTTCTAAAGGAGGTGTAAGCATACTCTCAAGAGATGATCAAAAGAGAGGAATTTATACCTTTAAGAATCTGACTCCCTCATCCGGTTTTGATCCGGATGGTAATCTATATTCCACTGCATCAACATCCATTTTTGAAGATTCGTTCGGGAACAAATGGATCGGATACTATAGTGATGGTATTGATGTGGTCTGTAATACCCCACCTTTCTTCCGAATGATCTCAATATTCAGACCGAAAGGCAGTAAATTGTCACACCCGGCTGTTTGGAGTCTTGCCAATGACTCTGAAAATGGTATCTGGATTGGTGGTGATCGTGAATTTGCAAAAATAGGGAATTTTTCCCCTATAATATATAAACTTCCCTCCTCATCGACAGGACAGAACACTCCGATAAGAGCCATTAATGCTATCGACAATGGAATGATCCTTCTTGGAACGAGTAATGACGGGGCATATCTATTTGATTCCCAAAATGGTCTTTTCACCAAAATCAATGGTATTGATCCGGAAGTCAGATGTTTTTTCAAAGATAAAGATCGGGGCTTGTTAGTTGGCACACATAATGGTGTATACGTAATCAATAATAATATGTCGGCATATCCGATTTATGAAATTAATGAGGTGCTGCCCGACAAGTATATCACATCTATATTAAACGACAATTCCGGCAACATCTTAATCGCCACTTTCGGCAAAGGAATTGTTGTCTTCAACAAAGAAAACAGACCGATATGCCATTTGCTTAAAAAAGACGGATTACCGACAAATAGCGTCAACTCTCTTTTTATGGATTCCAAAGGGAATATCTGGGTGGCTACCCGTGAAGGTGTTGCAAAAATAGAGAATGGTAATTTTAATAGGATTATCAAATGCGATATGCCGGCAAATTCCACAAGCACAAATATAAAGGCTTTGATCGAAGACCATGACCGGAAAATCTGGATGACGGCAGAGGAGGGAATATTCTCATGCGACATAAATGACTCTATATTTATATGCAACCATGCCGGGAATTCCGATATGAAAGCATTTATTGAGTCAAGTGCATCTTTTTTCAAAGGATGGGTATTGTTCGGCTCTCTTAATGGATTAGCACTGTTCAATCCGGAAAGATTGGATGGGAATATGGGGAATAATGATAAGTTGATTATCAACAATATCATAGCTCATGACAAGGATAATGGCAATAACGACTTAGAAATCTCAATACCTATAGTCTCCGACAAAATACGGCTACCACATAATCTCAATACGTTCAGGATTAAACTAAATATACCGGATATATCTGTTGCTCTAAATTCTGAGATAAGATACAGGATGGAAGGTGTGAATGAGACTTGGATGAATCTAAATCCGGAATATGAGGCGATATATCGCAATATGAAACCCGGGAAATACGTATTCATTATCAGTCGGAAAATCAATGGAGGAGAATGGTCAGAGCCAACACAGTTATTAACAATTACCATAACACCCCCATTATATCTGACATGGTGGGCAAAGATGCTATATCTTCTGTCGCTCATTATAATAGTGTGTTTGTTTACCTATTTTTATAAGTATAAACTAAATCTTGAGAAGAATCTTGATGTAGAAAAGGAGAGCAGAATCAACAGCCAGCTTCTCAATGAAGAAAGAATGGCATTCTACACCAATATTACTCATGAATTACGCACTCCCCTTTCTTTAATAATAGGCCCGATAGAGGATCTTATTAATGATCCTGACATAAGGGACGAACATCGTAAGAAATTGCATACTATACGCACAAGCTCAATGCGGCTTCTGAATCTAATAAACGGGATATTGGAATTCCGGAAAACAGAGACCAGAAATCGCAAACTTGAGGTATGTCGTGGCAATCTTGTTAATTTTGTCAGGGAAATTGGACTCCGGTTTAAGGAACTCAACAGCAATAAGGATGTAAACATTGTTATTGCAATCAATATGCCGGAAGAACAAGATATGTATTACGACCCGGAAATGATCAATATAATCCTGAATAATCTTCTTGGGAATGCTATGAAATACACCAAGAAGGGAGTGATCACTCTTTCAGTAAGCGAACATGAACGCAATTGCTTGAGATATATCGATATTACCGTATCTGATACCGGCGAAGGAATATCTCCGGAAATCCTTCCTCACATATTCAAACGATATTATCAAGCAAATCATAATAAAAAAGTGGCGGGGACCGGTATAGGACTTGCTCTAACTCAGAACCTTGTGGAACTACATGAGGGATTGATTTCTGTCTCGTCCGAACAAGGCAAAGGAAGCTCTTTCACCGTAAGTCTTCTTATTGATAATAACTATCCGAATGCAATACATAAGGATATATCCGGAGATAATGAGACTGCCGACGTAACCGTAAGACCTGATATAAATATACAGTCTGAACGTCTGACCATACTGATTGTTGAAGATGATGAAGATGTGAAGGATTATATTGCAAGTTCATTTGCAGATACTTATAATGTAATATGTGCGTCCAATGGTAAGGAGGGACTTGATTCTGTGAAAGCAAACTTCCCGGATATTGTCATCAGCGACATAATGATGCCCGTCATGGATGGAATCGAACTATGTCATGCTATAAAATCGGATGTTGCAACAAGTCATATCCCTGTGATTCTTCTCACCGCAAAAGATTCGCTACTTGATAAGGAAGAGGGATATAATTCCGGGGCAGACTCCTACATTACAAAACCTTTCAGTATAAAATTACTTCAATCTCGAATAAACAACATATTGAAGGCTCGTCACAACCTTGCTCTACGCCTTCTTTCTGAACCTCATTCCGGACAGAACACCATTTCTGATGCTGGGGTAACTATTTCGAAAGAAGATGTTTCCGATAAAGAGATTGTCAAAGAGAATAATCTTTCAATACTTGACAGGAACTTTATCTCAAAACTAAGAATGGTGGTGGAAGATAATATTGAGATGGAGGATATGGATATGCCGTTCCTTACTGATAAGATGTGTATGAGCCACTCCACTCTATACCGAAAAGTGAAAGGCATTACCGGATTGACTCCAAATGAATTTATCCGTAAAATTAAACTGACAAGGGCCGTGCAGCTTCTCAAAAGTGAGAATGTGGCTATAAATGAAATTCCATTCCTTACCGGATTCAACAGCATATCCTACTTCAGAAGAGTGTTCAAGAAGGAATTTGGCATCACTCCCTCTGAATTCATTCAAAATAGAACAGATCAACAAAATTAATACTTCTTAATAACCTCTTATCTCATGTTAACAAAACTATCCCTCTCATTTATGTCTCTCATTCTGTCTATCGGAATCGGAAGTGCCAAGATTGCCCCAGATAAAGGTGGAATATGGCAGGATTCCGACGGCAATCATATAAATTGTCATGGTGGAGGCATTCTTAAAGATCAAAACGGAACTTTCTATTGGTATGGCGAACATCGTGGTGTAAATGCACCACAGGAAGGTGTCGCATGCTACGTTTCTAAGGATTTAAAGAATTGGGAAAACAAAGGAATTGTCATGCCCGTAAGTGATGAATCCGGAGCAATAGTTGAACGTGGTTCCACTATTGAACGACCTAAAGTGATTTACAACCCCAAAACCGGGAAATATATAATGTGGTTTCATCATGAACTTAAAGGGAAAGGATATGCTGCCGCCCAGACTGCCGTAGCTGTTGCTGACAATCCTCTCGGTCCATTCAAGCCTATCAGAAGCGGACGCGTCAATGCCGGGAAACTACCTATAAATCTTGATAAATCGCTGAAACCGGATGATGAAAAACTAAAGATGGAATGGTGGACTCCTGAGTGGAGGAAAGAGATTGAAAACGGCTTGTTTACTTTCAGAGACTGCAAAGGTGGACAGATGGCCCGCGACATGACTCTGTTTGTAGATGACGATGGCAAGGCTTATCATATCTATTCTTCTGAGGATAACCTCACTCTACAAATTGCTGAACTCGACAAAACTTTTACAAAGCATACGGGGAAATATATCCGTATATTTCCGGGCGGGCACAATGAAGCTCCCACAATATTTAAAAAAGATGGCAAATATTGGATGATTACATCAGGATGTACCGGATGGGCTCCTAATGAGGCAAGGATGATGTGGACTGACAATATTATGGGAGATTGGCATATAATGCCTAATCCATGCAAAGGTCCTGAAGCAGAGATAACGTTTAAGGCACAGGGTACTTACATCCTTGAAAATGATAGTGCTTTGATTTTTATGGCAGATATTTGGAATCCAAAGAATCTCCCTGATTCCCGACATCTATGGCTTCCAATCTCTTTTGACATCAATGGCGTTCCGGAAATCAGATATGACGGCATATCCACTGAGGCAGGAGATACCAAACTTTATGAAATCGGAGAGGGTTATAGTGGCACATCTGTAAATACGGCCGTATTCCGGGCAAATTCTGTAGTTACTCATAAAGATAATCAATATACCGCTTTCTACGATCCAGAAGGATACGTCACTTTGGCTAAACGCAAGCTCAACTCAGATAACTGGACGATACATAAGACTCAATATAAAGGTAACGTAAAGGACGGGCATAATATAATAAGCATAGGTGCGGATGGAGAAGGCTATCTACATGTTGCTTTTGATCACCACGGTCATCCTCTTCATTATGCCAAAAGTCTTAAGCCCGGCAGTCTGGAGCTCGGAGAGATTTCACCTATGACAGGAATTGATGAAAATAATGTCACATATCCGGAATTCTATTCCTTATCAAATGGAGATCTACTGTTCGTATACCGTTCGGGTGCCTCCGGACGTGGCAACATGGCAATCAACCGTTATGTGGTGAATGATAAGAAATGGATTCGGGTGCAGGATTCTCTTATTGACGGAGAGGAACAACGCAGCCCATACTGGCAATTATATATTGATGAGAATGACGTGATCCATGTGTCATGGGTATGGCGTGAGACATGGCTGGTTGAGACAAATCATGACATGTGTTATGCTAAATCAAAAGATGGTGGCAAGACTTGGCTGAAGTCTGACAACACTCCATATTCCTTACCAATTACCCTATCCAATTCCGAATTTGCCTGTAGTATACCTCAGAATTCCGAACTTATAAATCAAACCTCAATGACGGCTGACCGCGATTCCAATCCATACATCGTATCCTATTGGAGATCGGAAGATTCTGACGTGCCTCAATATCGTCTTATATGGCATGACGGTAAGGAATGGAAACATCGTGAGATATCCAATCGAACCTCTCCATTCTCACTTTCGGGCGGTGGTACAAAAATGATTCCGATATCCCGTCCTCGGGTTGTAGTTGACAATGATTTTATAGGAGTGATTTATCGTGATGCTGAGAGAGGGAGTGTAGTATCCCTGGCTCACACAAATAATGGCGCAAACGGTGATTGGACAACATCTGATTTAACAGTATTTGGAGTAGAGGCATGGGAACCTTCATTAGATACCGAACTTTGGAAGAATGAACGGAAACTTCACATGTTCATACAGAAAACCTATCAAGGTGATGGAGAAGTGTCTCTTGATAAGAAACCGACTTCAGTTTATATCCTTGAAACCGATATCAATAAGAAATAAGCACATACTATTGACATTATACAGAGAAAGACCATAAATCAGACTCGGAATCCGATTTATGGTCTTTCTTCTTATTTATAAATCATGCTGCATTTTTACGGCCACGTTTCTTATCGTGGGTCTTGCCATAACGTTTTGCATGACCTTTACTCTTAAAATTTTTATGGTTTGATGCTTTTGAAAGATAACTGTTCTCAAGGAATTTATCATACTGCTCAGGGGTGAGAATATTTTTTACTCCCTCAAGATACTTTTTTCGCGTCTCCACAATTCTTGCACGACGTTCCTCTTTCAGTTTCATCTTCTCTTCACGAGAAAGATTATCTCTCTTTATATTTTTGCATACACCATTACCTGCCTTACAGTCTTTGCATTCTTTGCAGGACTTTCCATCCTTACAGTCTTTACATGCAGCGCAATCATTACATGCCTTTCCGTCACAGCCTTTCTTTTTAGAAGGCATACACTCCTTACGCAAATCTGCAAGTTTTGTTTTCTGTTCCTGAGTCAGGTTCAATCCTTCTAATGCACTACATTCCTTGCGATTCTTTCTCATCTCTCCATTCCCTTTTTTGGAAAGAGTGCATTCCTTACTGTTCTTGCAGCTATCGTTGACTTTAGTGTTATCGCCGGATGCGAAAACTGATGCTGTAGCGGCAATAAGAATTGCCAAACTCAAAATCATTCTCTTCATGTTCATATTTCTAATCGTTTATTCTCGTTTTTGTGATGTTTACGATTCTTTGACCACTACTTCTCAATTTAGTTTAATGGTTATTGGCATTTTATCATATATTAGCATAATCGGCAACATTCGTAAAAATTTGTTATCATATTATTTCAAATTATTTTTTCGACTACTACATAAAACAAACTTGTTTCTACGAAAATATTTTTGTAATTTTGCAGTCCGTTATGGTATACGGATTTGACAACGAAAAGTATCTGAAGATACAGTCCGAACATATTAAAGAAAGAATTTCTAAGTTCGGAAATAAGCTTTATCTCGAATTAGGAGGTAAATTGTTTGATGACCACCACGCAAGCCGCGTGCTTCCCGGATTTCAACCCGACAGCAAGCTGAGGATGCTTTGGCAGCTAAAGGATCAGGCTGAGATTGTAATAGTGATCAGTGCTCTTGACATTGAGAAGAATAAAGTCAGGAGTGATCTCGGCATCACTTATGATATGGATGTGCTACGGTTGCGTACTGAATTCCAAGACAGGGGGTTTCTTGTGGGATCTGTGGTTGTCACCCACTACAACGGTCAGATAAGTGCTGATGCATTCCGCAATCGCCTTGAAAGATTGGGTATCACAGTATATTATCACTACACGATTGAAGGCTACCCAAATAATGTGGGACTCATTACGTCTGATGAAGGATTTGGCAATAATGATTATATTGTGACATCAAGACCTTTGGTGATTGTCACTGCTCCGGGACCAGGAAGTGGAAAAATGGCTGTATGCCTAAGTCAGTTGTATAACGAAAATAAACGGGGTATAGAAGCAGGTTATGCTAAATTCGAAACATTCCCAGTGTGGAGTCTTCCTCTAAAGCACCCCGTAAACATTGCATACGAAGCGGCAACTGCCGACCTTAATGACGTGAATATGATTGATCCGTTCCATTTGGAAGCATACGGAGAAATTGCAATAAATTATAATCGCGACATTGAAATTTTTCCAGTATTAAATGCTCTCTTTGAAGGGATTTATGGGGAGAATCCGTATAAATCTCCTACTGACATGGGAGTTAATATGGTCGGATTCTGCATAAAGGATGATCAGGTGTGCTGCAATGCGTCAAAAAACGAAATTATCAGACGTTATTTTACAGCATTGAACAATCTTGCTCAAGGCAAATGCAACGATGATGAGGTGAATAAGATTGCCTTATTATTGAAGCAGGCAAAGATTGACGTCAATTACAGAAAATCCATCAAAGCAGCTCGTGACAGAGCAGCTGAAAGCGGATTGCCATGTTCTGCTATAGAATTATCGGATGGAACAATAATAACGGCAGAGACAAGTCCTCTGCTTGGTCCGAGTTCTGCTCTAATTCTAAACTCAATAAAGCATCTTGCGGGAATTGATCATAATGTGAAACTTATCCCACAAGAAATGATAGAGCCGATTCAGCATACCAAGACAAACTATCTTTGGAGCCGGAATCCTCGTCTACATTCTGATGAAGTGCTTGTGGCTCTATCTGTTCTAAGCACTCATGACGAAAATTGTCGTAAGGCATTGGAGAAACTACCGGAACTAAGAGGTTGTGAAATGCACTCTACCGTAATGCTTGGTGAAGTAGACCACAAGATTTTCAAGAAACTCGGCGTTGGTCTTACTTGTGATCCAACTCGAAAAAAATAATTCAGTATAAATTCTAATAAAGGCAGGAGGCGTCCACTTCACAGGGGGCGCCTCCTTATTTTAGATTTAGTTTAATTTATGGAGTCTCGTCTACTCGCGCTATGTAGTCTGAATATAATCTTTTGATATCATCGGGCGATAATCCGAAAGACTTTATTCGCCCGAAAAAATACTCCACTTCATCTCTGAAAAATATATTACGTCTCATCTCGATTATACGTTTCTTTGCTTCAGGAAGTACAAAAAAACCAATCCCTCTCCTATTAAATATTATTTTCTGCTGCTGAAGCCAGTCGTATGACCTCATGACAGTATTGGCATTAACCTCTACTTTCGAAGCATATTCCCTAACTGATGGTAATCTACCGTCTGATGGATAGACATCCGATATGATATCATCCATTATTCCATCTGTAATCTGAAGATATATCGGTTTATTTTCATTAAAATCCATACACAGGAGATCTAAATTAATTTATACACTACTTGCTGCCGTCTGTACAGATAGAATCCTGCCACGTAGAACGCAAGCGTCAAAAGTATGAAAACTGTTGCCATAAACCATAATGAGTCTCCTATATGATACATTAGTGAAGGGAAATATTTAACACTCAATGCAAACAGAATACTACATACAGTCTGAATTACCCACATGGCTGCAAATGTTTTGATAAAAGAGTTTTTGGGCCATAGTATCGCCCCGAAAAAATATGGTGCCTGTGCCAAGAAATATGCCGACAACAGGACTGTAAGAATCAAAGCCGGTCGCGTTATATCAAACATAGAATATATTTTCCATGGATTTGTTATGTGAAGATAATCCGGATAATTATGGGGATTATCCGCCGTCATCAAGAACGTTAATATACGGGTAATATCCCCTATATAAAACGCCAATACCAATACCCCGAATAGCACCGGAACGGATAACAGCCATTTTACCAAGTATTTTGAAAATGCTGATGCCGGCACCATTAATGAGTAGAGACGCTCCTCCTTTGTCTTCATATCAGAGAAAGCCACTGATGCGCCGACAAAGGCGAACATCATCATATAGAACGTGAAGATCACCACTCCTGACGAACCGGAACCAACTCCATTATATCCCATTATTGCTCCCGTTGTAATATACAATCCCAATATGCATGCCAAACCCAACAACAGGAATTTTCTATTATCTATAATCTCTCTTTTAGCATTCAGCCAGAAATTCTCAACGAATGACTCATTTCCAACCCTTGCCTCATAAATTTCATTATCCATCGTCTTAAATAATATTTGTTAAATAATATTTTGTTAGTAAATGGGCTGTGTACAATTATCCCCTATCTCCCTCCGAATAAATCCTTGACTATGGTGGGATTCTGTCTGACAAACTCAAATAATGTCTCCAGATTCACGTCAGTCTCAGAATATCCATCTGACAACTCCACTATATTTGCACCGCCGGGAGCATCAAGCGCAACCAGTGCATTTGCAATACGATCCTTATTATTAGTAAAAGCAAATAGAAGTCGCGAAGAAATATCCATCATTGTGGCATTCAGCAGAACACCATTAGTATCGGTTATCACCACATGGTCAAGTATCTTCTCTACATCATACACCTGATGAGTGGAGATTATGATCGTGCGATCATCCGTCATACTGTCCAACACTGCTTTACGGAAAAGACGCTTCCCTGGAATATCCAGTCCATTAGTTGGTTCATCAAGAACCAATAATGAAGTGTTGCATGCTAATGCAAAACTCATAAATACCCTTTTCTTCTGTCCCATTGACAGATGACCCAGATGAACATCGGGAGTCATTTCAAACGTAGAAAGATGACGTGAAAGATCTGCATGAGAATATTTGGGATAGAATGCCGACATGCTTTTCACGAACTGTGATAATTTCACATTCGGCAAATAAAATTCTTCAGGAACAATGAATACATCATTAAGAAATGCCACTTTACGATCAAACGGTCGGAATCCATTATAATTGATCTCACCTGATTGAGGCTTCAATAATCCAAGTATAAGATAAAGCAACGTAGATTTCCCTGCGCCGTTTTTTCCCAATAATCCGCATATAGTGCCGTCCTTAACCTCCAATGAATAATTGGAAAGGACCGCCTGTTTACTACGCTTGTAGCTGTAGGTGATATTTTCTATCTTCAACATAGTGTATTAGTATATTAGTACACCGCAAAGGTAGATATTATCTTTTATTCCAACAAATATTTTCAATATAAAATTTTAATTATTTTAAAATTTTCGGAATCGACAATCTTATACAGCTGTAATTCTGATAGATATTCAAAGCCTGCCTTCTCTCTATCAAATGGAGTTAATATAAGATTCCTTATAATATCCCCTTCCCGTTCTCCTGTTACAAAGATAAGGGGAAGGCAATCATCCTTCCCCTTATCTTCGGTTATCATTAATTTTCTGACAAGAAATTTTACGGTTTTACCTTTCATTCCTTTAATATGTTGAAAAAATATAGTTCTATTTCCTATCTTTATGAAGTTTGGACGGCTTTATCCGAACACGTTCATCAATTTTATGCGGAGTGACTGACGGTCTTGAAACTTTACTTTCATCAAGATCTGAATTGCTTATCTTTCTTCTGTCAGCATTCCACATAACTGTATTCCCCTTTTCCGGCGCTTTCTGCTCCACAACCGGCTCTGCTACAGTCAGAGTATCTGTTATTGCCTCTTCTTTCTTAGGTTTTCTTACAGACGGGATACCATAATGCTTATTGCTGCGATGAAGACGATACTCAACACTATCGTATGGTAGCCGGACGAGCCTTATACTGTCGGCATACACCGGAAGCATTTCAGGATCTTTGATACGCAAAGTGCCATAGATACGTTTCACATCCTTACCTGTGTCTGTCTGACAAACTAATTCCACTCTATTCCTGCCTATAAACACGCTACTACCTGCCTCAGAGGAACCATCAGAATATTCTACACCAAGCACACCGTTCATTTGAACAGGAGCATCAAGATGCATTGTCCATTGCAAACGATCACCCTTTTGTAAATCTGGATCTGTAACAGAGACTATCCATCCATCAGTATTACCAAGCATTGAGAGCTGCCCATTCTTGCCAAATCTCCAAAGAAGATTATCATCATCAAGACCATCCTCTTCTCCCGACATATTCAGAAGATGCTTTCTTCTCTTGATAATCTCCTTATCTACTTTTGCGTATAGTTCTGAGTAATCATCAAGATTTCTTCCATACCATGCAAGTGTCGTGTCAAGTTGTTCTTGGGTTATGCCATGCGCAGCCAAAACCGACTTTCCCATCTTCAGACGGTAATCAGATACCTGCATCTGTTGATTGGAGACATTGGTATATGCTTCAGCAAGCTGCATATCTGCCATAAGAGCCACCATCTCTTTTTCGGTAAGAATATTATCCGGACGATTACTACAGCCGGCTATTACCATGGACAACAACAATATAACCGGCACAACCGATGAAGACGAATAACATCTGTCACTTCTCCTTGTCATTTTCTTTAGTATTTTTCTTACTCTCGCTTATCAATGAAAATGCTTTTGAGGCATCTCCGGAATAGAAAAATATCAATAAGCCGACTCCTATACAGATTGATGCATCAGCAACATTAAATATGTACTGGAAAAATTCATAATATCTTCCTCCTACTCCGGGTAGCCACTCCGGCCAATAAAAGGAGAAGAGTGGGAAATAAAACATATCTACAACTCTCCCCTCAAACCAAGGGGCATATCCCCCTCCATCAGGAAAAGCTACGGCTATTTCAGGTGGCATCGGATTATTAAAAAGACGACCATAAAAAACACAGTCAAATATATTGCCTGCTGCACCTGCTATTATCAAGGCTACTGCCACAAAAAAACCGCAACGGAGTTCCTGCGCATATTTTATCTTGATTACAAACCATATAAACAGGACTACTGCTGCAATCCGACCCAATGTCAGAACTATTTTATTCCATAGTTCAAGACCAAAAGCCATACCATTGTTCTCTATAAATTTGAGGTGAAACCAATTAGTTATCGGAAGATCCTCTCCGAGATAGAAATTTGTTTTCACCCATATCTTCATTATCTGGTCTGCAAGAACAACCGCTATGCTAATCGCCACAACAAGCCAGATACGGCGAGCGGCGATATCCTTTCCGGATACCGCCGTCGCATTCATATTATCATTCGCCACCAATTCCTTAATTCTTTGTTACGCGTGCTTTCGCTTTCAATCCATCAATTTCAAGATCTACACAATCTTGCCCGTCAAGTGACGGCACAATGATTATCTCATCTGCCAAAACCTGAGCGGAGATATAATCGCGGAATGCATTTACTGCATCTTTTATCTCGTCCTCATCGGAAAGCTCAACACGCACCTTGTCCGTGATCTCAAAGTCATTACCCTTACGGATATTTTGGATACGATTAATCAACTCGCGGGCCATACCCTCATTTTTCAATTCAGGCGTAACGGTGACGTCAAGTGCCACAGTGATATTGCCATCATTGGCAACCAGCCAGCCAGGCACATCTTCCGGAATAATTTCTACATCAGACAACGTGACAACCGGCTCTCCTTCAAGATCTGTGAATCTTAATTCTCCTTCTCTCTCAAGACGGGCGATCTCTTTCTGCGACAGTTCTGTAATGGCTTTTCCAAGCTGCTTCATAATCTTTCCATATTTTGGACCAAGCTTCTTGAAGTCTGCCTTTACCCTTTTCACAAGACCACTCTCTTCATTCTCTACAATCTTAAGCTCTTTTATATTGACTTCCGATTTAATCAAATCCTCAAGAGCCTCAACTCCCGCACGCTGGTGAGAATCCATCACAGGAATAAGCAATGTCTGAAGGGGCTGTCTCACCTTAAGGTTAACCTTACGGCGAAGTGCCAAGACATTAGATGTGATTTCCTGTGCAAGACGCATTCTTTCCTCAAGCTCGGAATCCACCATGGAGGAATCACTTTCCGGGAAGAATGTAGTGTGGACTGAAGCATAACCCTCACTCTCAGATGCCGGGGCGACAAGATCTGAATATAGACGGTCAGAATAGAATGGAGCAAATGGTGCCATAAGTAACGCAACCGTCTTAAGTGAGGTATAGAGTGTCTGGTATGCCGACAGTTTATCGTCATCCATCTCACCTGCCCAGAATCGCTTACGATTTAGTCTTACATACCAGTTGCTGAGATTATCATTGACAAATTCCTCTATTGCTCTCGCGGCTTTTGTTGGTTCATAATCATCAAGAGCATCCGTTACCTCTGCAACAAGAGTATTCAGCAACGAAAGAATCCAACGGTCTATTTCAGGACGCTTCTCTGTTGCAACTGGTGGCTCACTACCTGTAAACCCATCTACATTTGCATAGAGAGCAAAGAATTTATATGTATTGTATAACGTTGCAAACAATTTGCGACTTACTTCTGCCACTCCTGCCTCGTCATACTTCAGATTATCCCAAGGAGAAGAGTTGGAAATCATATACCACCTCACCGGGTCACTACCGAAGCGTTCAAGATTATTAAACGGATCAATTGCGTTTCCAAGACGTTTTGACATCTTGTTGCCATTCTTGTCAAGCACAAGTCCATTAGAAATGACTGCTTTAAATGAATTGGTATCAAACACCATACCGGCTATTGCATGAAGTGTAAAGAACCAACCTCTTGTCTGATCCACTCCCTCTGCAATAAAATCTGCTGGGTATACCTCTCCATTATCAAGTATCTCCTTATTCTCAAATGGATAATGAATCTGAGCGTAAGGCATTGAACCTGAATCAAACCACACGTCGATAAGATCAAGCTCCCTCTTCATGGGTTTGCCGGATGCGGAGACAAGCACTATATCATCCACGTAAGGACGATGAAGATCAATCTTATCATAATTTGCCTTTGTATAATCTCTGGGTATAAAACCTTTATCTTTAAGAGGATTACTCTCCATTACTCCGGCTGCCACCGATTTTTCGATCTCATTATAGAGCTCCTCATAGCTGCCTATGCAGATCTCCTCTCTGCCATCTTCACTACGCCAGATAGGAAGCGGAGTGCCCCAATAACGGCTACGCGAAAGATTCCAGTCCTGAAGATTTTCAAGCCATTTGCCGAAACGTCCGCTTCCAGTAGAAGCCGGTTTCCATTTGATTCTTTCATTCAGTTCAATGAGACGCTCGCGAGCTGCAGTGGTACGGATAAACCAGCTGTCAAGTGGATAATAAAGCACCGGCTTATCTGTACGCCAACAATGCGGATAGTTGTGCGTATGCTTCTCTATCTTGAAAGCCTCTCCGGATTTCTTCATCTCCATACAGAGAACTATGTTGAGATCCTCGCTCTTCATTGCAGATGCCTCATCATATTTCCCTCCAGGATTAAATTTTGGATCGTAGGCATTCTTCACATAGTCGCCTGCATGACGGGAATATTCTTCCAAATTAACGCACTTTTCCACAAATACAGGGGCAAGCTCATCAACGGTATAATATTTACCCGTGAAATCTACCATCGGACGTGTCTCTCCTTTCTGGTTTATCATAAACAGTGGCGGAATACCGGCTGCTTTCGCAACTTTGGCGTCATCCGCACCAAATGTTGGCGCAATATGAACAATACCGGTACCATCCTCTGTAGTGACATAATCTCCTGAAATCACTCGGAATGCCTCATCTGCGATTTCAACGAAACGGTCATTACCATAACTGAAGACATTTTCAGGATGTGAAGATGCATAATTTTTAACATACTCAGCACTCCTGTCATCAACTCGCTCCACAGGCTTCACCCAAGGCATAAGTTGTTCATAATGCATACCCACAAGTTCCGGACCTCTCCATTTCCCGACCACTTTATATGGCAAAATCTTGTCGCCTGCATTATACGCCTCCAGATCCAATTTCTCACCTTCCGGCTTAAAATATGCTTTCAAAAGAGATTCGGCAAGCACTACTGTCAGTTTATCTGCTGTATAGGGATTGTAGGTACGCACTGCAACATAATCTATCGACGGACCCACACACAATGCCGTGTTGGATGGCAATGTCCATGGCGTGGTAGTCCATGCCATAAAGCAAGGTGTGCCCCATCCCTCCATCTCCGGCTTTGCATCCTTAATCTTAAACAATACTGTAGCCGTGGTGTCTTTTACATCACGATAGCATCCGGGTTGATTAAGCTCATGTGAACTAAGCCCGGTACCCGCTGCCGGTGAATAAGGTTGTATTGTGTAGCCTTTAAACAAATAGCCCTTGTCATATAGCTGACGAAGTAGCCACCATACACTTTCTATATATTTATTGTCGTAGGTTATATAAGGATTCTCAAGATCTACCCAGTAGCCCATCTTATGAGTCAGGTCGGTCCATTCCTTTGTGTACTTCATCACCTCACTACGGCATGCGGCGTTGTATTCATCTACGGAAATCTTCTTCCCAATATCCTCTTTAGTGATTCCAAGGCTTTTCTCTACTCCAAGTTCCACCGGCAAGCCATGAGTATCCCAGCCAGCCTTACGCTTAACATGGAATCCTTTCATCGTCTTGTAGCGGCACACAATATCCTTTATTGTGCGAGCCATTACATGATGAATACCTGGCATTCCGTTTGCAGACGGAGGACCTTCGTAAAACACAAATGTAGGACAACCTTCCCTCTCTTTCATTGATGCTTCAAAAAGAGAATGTTCATCCCAGATCTGCAACATCTCCTTATTTACTTCCGAGAGGTTGAGCTGCTTGCTGTATTCTTTGAATTTTTTGCTCATTATATTGAGTATTGTTATTGGAAAGACTTTTATTTAATTCTTGAACTTTTTTCCGGGTTTTACTCTATCTCACCGATTTTAACGTATTCAACGATGTCCGAATTTACTACCCTTCGCTCCCTTGACACCACCTTTTACGCCACCCCCCATGGCAAAAATATTGGCATCATACGTAAACGTCTTGCGATCTGTCTCACGTTTTCTACGCAAAGCTAATTCCACCAATTTATCCATAAGTTGCATAAATGTGATGCCTGTCTCTTCCCACAGATAGAAGGAAAGACTTCCAGGTATCGTGTTGATTTCATTTACATAGATTTTATTATCAGATCGATCCACCATCACGTCTACCCTACTAACTCCGTGACACGATAATACACGGAACGTTTCTCCTGCCATTTTTCTGATCTCATCGCTCATCGTTTCAGGGATATCTGCCGGAATACGCTTCTCACTTGACTGCATCCCCGCTTTTGAACCGCCTCCGTATTTCTCTTCGTATGACAAGAAATCGCCTTTAGATATCGGTTCCTCACACACACTTGTCTGATAGTCATCACAATCCCCGAGTACGGAACAGTTGATTTCCATCATATCCTTAACCATGTGCTCCACGATTATACGACGGGAAAACTTTTCTGCATTGTCTATCTTTTCCATAAGACTTCTGCGGTCAGAAGCTTTCCCTATACCGACACTGGAACCGAGATTTGCTGGCTTGACTATAACGGGATAGCCAAGTTTAGCCTCTATCTTATCCATAATGGCTTCCTTATTGGAGAGCCATTCCTTATCAGTAAACCAGACATAATCAACCACCGGGATACCTTCGGCTGAAAGTATCATCTTCATCGTAATCTTATCCATGCCATTGGCACTCGACAAGGTATCGCATCCGGCAAACGGTATGCCAATTGTCTCAAGAAGACCTTCAAACATGCCATCCTCTCCATGGGAGCCGTGAAGCACAGGTATTGCCACATGAAGTTCTTCATAAACCGGATTTTTCTTTGAAAATAGGCCTCCGCTTGGATTTGAACGATAAAGATTAAAATCGCCGTATTCCGGACGCATGTACACCTCTTCCGAATTCTCTGTAAGATGCCTCATGTCTTTGTAATTCCGGATGTCAAGCGTAAGTGGACCTGTATACCAACGTCCCTGTTTTGATATATATACCGGTATTATATTGTATTTTGACCGATCAAACGCATTTATAGCCTGCAAGGCTGATATGACCGAGATTTCGTGCTCCACGGATCTGCCCCCAAAGAACACAGCTACATTAGTCTTCATAAAATTTTGGAAAACCTATTATTATGAATCGTAAATACTCAGGAAACAAATCTTATTACAATCTGAAATCCCAAAATTCGCGATATTCCTTATTCTTAGTGCAAAATTAGCATAACACAATGAAAAAAACAAATATTTATTTACTTACGATGAAATCCCATAAAAAATCAGAAGATTACAACCTTATCATTTCTTAACCGAAGATACCGAAGGCCATGGAAAATCCGATGGATTGAGTGTGAGATGAACCTTATTTTCCTTCAATCTTATCTTCACATAAGAAATTAGCTTTTCCTTATCACCGGCAGACATACCTTTCGGTGCATTCACAAAAACCATATTTATTGTATCTGCCTGCGAATTAGTCAATGAAGTCGCGACCATCCTGCTCATTGCGATATCCTTAATTGATGGGAACAATGCCTTAACTTCTGGAGCTATCATAGTAAGTTCCCTATTGAAATAGCTATAATCCTTTAGCAAATCCTTCAGAGAGTCAATCTTTTCCTGGCGATCTGCAACTTCCTTTTGCATTACTGAATAAAATTGCCCGAAATTTTCCTCATCACTCCTCCCTCTGTTCTCACTAATCGAAAAGCCTTGCTTTATATTCAATATCGTGCCACCAAGACCCACGCTATCAAGTTTTGTCATCATTGCAAGCTGCAATGAATCCTTAGGAAGAGCCTGACCAATTAGTGTCACATCAATATGGCGTTGATTGCCGTTCATATATATTTTTTGATTAAGAACCTGCGTATTAGGAAATACCATCTCATTCTCCACAAACGAAGTCGCTTCCGTCATGAATATATTCTTTCTGATCATTTCATAGGTGAGATAGCAGCTGAAGCCTATGGTGACAAACACAACTGAATAGACAATCATCTGCACTCTATGACTTCTCCGAGTATCTTGATAAACCACTTTTTTAAAGTTCATCAATTTCACCCCGATAAGAGATGCAAACAATATGAATATCATATTTGTGAAGAATAGATAAAGCGCACCAAAGAAGAAATGTGATTGCAATGTTGCAATACCATATCCGGCAGTACACAAAGGAGGCATCAATGAGGTGGCTATCGCAACGCCCGGCATTACCTGACCCTTGTTCTTGCAAGCTATGCTTACAATTCCTGCCGCGCCACCGAACAACGCAACAAAAACGTCATATATGGATGGCGACGTCCTCGCAAGCAGTTGGCTTGAACCTTCATACTGCGGAGAAATCATAAAATATATTGCGGATGCCAACAACGAACCGATGATTGCCATGACAATATTCTTCAGACTTCTTTTCAATAAAGAGAAATCCTCTATGCCAATTGCAAGACCCATACCAATTATCGGACCCATCAATGGTGAAATAAGCATCGCTCCTATTATCACAGGAATACTATCAGTGTTAAGTCCAAGAGAGGCTATGAATATTGCAAATATCAATACGAGCAATTGACTTCCCTTAAAACTTACTCCTGATCTTATACTCTGCTCTATATCAAGTTGAGGTTCCAAGTCTTCTGCTACATTAAAGTATGAAACTATCTCATCTCGAAATTTGACAAGACCCTCTTTAACCGTTGACTTTGGTATCATAAATTATTAGTAATTTTAATTATTGTTATCCTGTAATACTATCGCGACATCCCTCGTCAGGATTCTTATCAAACTCAATCATGATGATAAATACCCTACTACAAAATGTCTCTATTGATAAAACGTAAAATATTCAAATTTTATCACATCTGTCAAAGATAATTCACTATAAAAATATACAAAGGTTATAAAGTCTCACAATTTTGTTAAATTGTATAGCAATTCTTATCTATTTCTTTACATTTTTTATTAACTTTGCATTAATAATTGAACCAACTTATGGCTGATTTACAATTAAAAGGTCTTGGTGTCGCCCTTGTGACACCCTTCAATAGCGACAAATCCGTTGATTTTGATGCACTCCGTAGAATGGTGGAGTATGTTGTATCCGGAAATGCCGACTATATTGTCGTGCTTGGCACGACTGGCGAAACTCCCACTTTGTTCCCGGATGAGAAAGCCGAGATTCGCAAAGTGATTATTGAGAAAAATGCTGGCAGAATCCCCTTGATTTTAGGAGTGGGAGGGAATAGTACCCAAGCAGTTGTCAACGAACTAAAGACTTCTGACTTCTCCGGATTTTCCGCAATCCTTTCCGTAGTTCCATATTACAACAAGCCTTCTCAAGAAGGATTATATCAGCACTACAGAGCTGTGGCTGATGCATCTCCTCTGCCTGTCGTGCTATACAACGTCCCGGGAAGAACTGGTGTAAATATGACCGCCGCAACCACCCTATCTCTTGCTCGTGATTGCGAAAATATTATTGGAATCAAAGAAGCATCTGGGAATTTTGCCCAAATAGAGGAAATTATCAAGAACAAACCGGAAAGATTTGAAGTGATTTCCGGAGATGACAGTATCACATACCCCTTGATGACTTTAGGTGCAGTAGGCGTGATTTCCGTGATTGGCAATGCATTCCCTATGGAATTCGGACGTATGGTGCGGCTTTGCCTGCAAGGTCGTTTTCAAGAAGCCCTTCCAATACACTGGAGATTCAATGAATTATTCAACCTATTATTTGTCGATGGGAACCCTGCCGGAGTGAAATGCACGCTACATGCATTAGGTCTTATCAAAAATGAATTGCGACTCCCGTTAGTGCCAACAAGAATGAGCACTGATGAAAAGATTCGGAAATTGCTCGGTTCGCTATACATTACATCTCCGGAAGAACTTGAAAAAGGAATCAGAGAAAACTCCACAATCTTCAAATAGTGATTGACAAAGCTACCGTCCAGAAAATTAAAGACACCGCTGATATCGTTGAAGTGGTAAGCGATTACGTCCACCTTACGAGAAGAGGCAGCAACTATATGGGATTGTGTCCGTTCCATAACGAACGGACACCATCCTTTTCTGTCAATAAAAGCCGTAACTTCTGCTATTGCTTCTCTTGTCATAAAGGTGGGGCGCCCATAAATTTCATAATGGAGAAAGAGGGGATTTCCTATCATGACGCCCTCTTGCATCTCGCAAAAAAATATGGCATTAAGGTTGAAGAGCGGGAACTTACCGATGAGGAACGAGAAGCTCAAAGCCGAAGAGAGGCGATGTTCATTGCAAATGAATGGGCAATGAATTATTTCGAGGATAATCTGCTCAACACGCCTGACGGTAAAGAGATTGGTCTCTCCTATCTTTACGGTAGAGGGGTGACTCAAGAAGCAATCAGACAATTCCATCTCGGATATGCAATCGACAGAGGGACTGCAATGCTTGAGGCGGCTCGTAAGAAGGGCTTTAATATTGATGTCCTAAAAAAGCTCGGACTTATTGGCACAAGCCAGCAAGGACATGACTATGACCGCTTCCGGGGAAGGGTAATATTCCCTATCCTTAATTCATCCGGTAAGGTAGTGGCATTCGGAGGTCGCGACCTCAAAGGAGGAATAGCAAAATATATAAATTCTCCCGAATCTGAACTATACAAAAAGAGCAATGAACTATACGGCATGTATCAAGCCAGAAGTTCTATTGTAAAGGAAGATAAATGCTATCTCGTAGAGGGATATCTTGACGTGATTGGTATGTGGCAATCCGGCATGAAGAATGTAGTGGCATCTTCAGGCACGGCTCTTACTGACGGACAGATTGCCCTAATTCATCGTTTCACAAAAAATGTGACGCTTATATATGATGGGGATGCTGCCGGCATTAAGGCATCATTCCGAGGAATCGACATGCTTCTATCCCATTATCTCGACGTAAATGTGCTGCTTCTTCCCGACGGGGATGATCCGGATTCTTTTGCCAGAAAACATACACCTGAGGAATTTAGAGAATACGTCAGCAAAAATGAAACTGATATAATCAAATTCAAGGCTAAGGTGCTCATGGCGGAAGCTAGCGACAATCCGCAGAGAAGAGTTGAGGCTATCAGAAGCGTGATCGGATCATTAGCCTGTATCCCTGATAAGGTCAAACGAGATGTATACATTCAGGAATGTAGCCGATTGATGGGAGTTAGTGAAGAATCTATTGGAAGTGCTACTGCATCGGCAAGAGCCACTGTAGTAGAACAGATAAAACGCCAACGTAATTTAAATGCCATTAATCAGATTCCGGGAAATCATATTACAGATTCTCCACGAAATATATCCACTACTTCTTATGCACAAAGCAATACAACTCAACCTCAGGATAGTGCTCATGTAAATTATCCGGAGAATATTGGATATACAAGACATTCCGACAGATCTCCAATGCCAAGACCCGAGATCAACAGTAATCCCCTACGCCCATTGGAATGGAAAGTTCTTGTATATTGTATCCGATATGGATTCCTTGATTTCTGTGAAAATGAAATAAATGGCAGTGTCATGACCGTATTGGAATATGTTGCGGAAGAACTTGCTGCCGATAATACTGATTTTTCAGTGGCAGACTACAATATGACATTTGCTCTGTTAATGGAGCTTTTATCCGGCTTCCGCAACGAACTTGCTTCTTTTGAAAAAGAGATATCAATTGAGAAAGATATGAAGAGGAAAGAAGGATATAAAGAAATCGCTGAGAGAGAACTATCCATCAACGAGATTCAACGGGAGGAACAGAAACTTGAAGAAAGAGTTGATGCTTGGGCTGAAGAGCAGATTGTAAATTTTGCAAGATCATATCCATCCAAAGTATTGGCAAGTCATGAAAATGACATTGTCCGCCGCATAACTACTGAGGCTATATCTGAACCATACCAACTTAGCCATATATATTCAAGAGAAAGACCTGTGGAAAAAGAGGAGGATAAACTAATTTCTCTTCTTCCTACTGCCATATATGTATGGAAAAACGGGATTCTCGATATTGAATTTAAGGCATTAATGTCTGAACTACGCGAAATTTCCGGGAAAGGTGATCTTAATGAGGTACAAAAGGTGCAACTTCAGATCTCTGAACTCATGAGATACCGAAGCGAATTGGCAAAGAATATAGGTGACCGGATTCTTTGTCCTGCTTCAGGGATAAGAACCTCAAAAAGATAATAATCCTACTTGAACGTATTCTCGGATTTTATAGAATTTATTCGTTTGTTAACTATAAATATATTTAATAATGGAAATTCTTCAAATTGACGGACTTGTGAAGCATTATGCTTCAACTAAAGCTCTTGATAATGTGAGTCTATCCGTTGCAAAAGGAGAAATTTGTGGATTGCTCGGTCCCAATGGTGCCGGAAAAACAACCATTCTACGCATAATTAACAATCTCCTTGTGTCTGATGCCGGATCCGTACTTGTAAACGGCATACCGGCTTCCCTTGAAGCAAGCCGAAATATCGGATATATGCCTGAAGAAAGAGGGCTTTACGACAAGATGAGGGTAGAGGATCAAATATTATATTTCGGTCAATTAAAAGGGGGCGACAAAGCAAGACTTAGGAATGTGATGGGAGAATATATGGAAATATTCAACCTTACAGGCCAAGGGAAACGTAAGATAAAGGAACTCTCGAAAGGCAACCAACAGAAGGTGCAAATCATTGCCACTCTCGTACATGAGCCGGAACTTGTGATTCTTGATGAGCCTTTCAGCGGATTTGATCCGATAAATGGTGCATTACTTCGTGATCTGATTGCCAGATTAAATGAAAAAGGTTCCACAATAATATTGTCGTCCCACAATATGCCGGCAATTGAAGAAATGTGTTCTTCGATTGCACTCATTAATCATGGTAAGTTATTGGTGAAAGGAGATATATCTGATATCAAGGAACAGCATCGCACTTCCGAGCTCTTACTGACTACCCGGAATCAACTTTCAATACCACTACTAATGGATTCCTCTCTTCTTGAGAACGTTGAAACAATTCCTCCTGTAAAAGGAAGAAAGGGATACGCCTATTCTATAATAAAGAAACCGGGTATAAGGAATACGGATATACTGAATGCAATATCCATACAAGGGGAGATTCTGCATTTTGAGGAAAAACTTCCTTCTCTAAACGACATATTCCTAAACTACACCACCGGTCAGCCTTCTCAGGAGAAAAGCAATTTTACGCACACCTCATGTTAAACGTTATTAATGTCAACTATGAAGCAATTAAACCTAATTATAAAAAATGAATTCCTGACAGATGTCAGGTCAAAAGGATTCTGGATAAGTACAATCATTGTCCCATTAATAATCATAGCATTTGGAATCATATTCGGATTCATATTAAAGGATGCCGACTCCTTCAATAATGTCGCGAAAGATCTCTCGACCCAACCGGATCCGGAAGAAATGACTGCCGGAAAGGCAATCGGCATGATGATGGGCTCTTGCCTTACATTTTTCCTCATGATATATGGCGCAATGATATTCAATAAGGTAAAGACAGAGAAGTGCAATAGAATAATGGAAATTATATCCACTTGCGTTGACGGGAAAACAATGATGCTGGCAAAGATCATTTCTGTCGGGCTATTGGGGCTTGTGCAATTAATTGTATGGGGAAGCCTGATATTGGTTGCAATTATCGGATTCTATATGGTTTTCCAATTTGCAATCCCTTGGGAAATTCTATCTAATCCCAAGACATATATCTATACACTTTGGATAATTCTTTATTTTGTCGGAGGATATATATTATTCGGATCCCTATACGCTGCATGTGGCGCAATCACTGACAAGGATAACGAAAATCAAGCATACATGACAGTCATCACATTTATTCTGCTTGGCACATTCTATATCGGCATGTATGCCGTTGATAATGGAGATTCAGCATTCGCAACAGCTTGCAACTATATCCCATTCACATCCCCTACCATCGGCACAATTAATGCAATTTCCGGAGTCTCTCCAATATGGCAGACCATTCTGTCGATAATTATACTCTATGCCACAGCCTATCTTTGTGTGACCTTCTCCGGTAAACTTTACCGTTCATCAATGTTGCTCAAAGGGAAGCAATTTACCCCGAAAGACTTGATAACTTTTATCAAGTCTCATTGAAACATTATTATTCCTCATAATATCAAATACGCCTGCATCCTTAAAATGATGCAGGCGTATCTATTATTCAATCAGAAGAGATTCAACCCTATATAGGAATTCTTCCGACGGCAAATTATATGGTAGCCAATTTATTGTAAAACCTCTCCTCTCCATTCCCCTAAACCACGTCATCTGACGCTTCGCAAACTGATGTATCGCAATCTCAAGCTGCCGTCTCATTTCTTCATACGACAACTTACCTATCACATGCAACGTGAGAAACTTATATTCAAGCCCATAATAAATCAAGTCATCCGGAGACACTCCCATATCTATCAAATTCCTGATTTCATCAATCATACCTGCCTGCAATCTTGAATCAAGTCGCTCCGATATACGCCTACGCCTATCTTCTCGAGATATTTCAATACCTATTATGACAGAATCTATAGGTTTCGCATGTCTTCTATCAGCTTCACATGCCTCATAAGGATTATTCCGATAATATTCCTGTATCTCTATTGCCCGTATGGCACGTTTCACCGTATCGATATCTGTGATATTATGCAATTCCTTATAGCCTCTTAATATATCTGTAAGTTTCTCAAGACTACAGTCCGCGAGTTGTTGTCTCAGTTCTTTATTCTCAGGCACATCAGGCATGGTTATTCCACTAAGTGCGGATTCAACATACAAGCCTGTACCTCCACATAAAATCGGATTCTTACCCCTCAGACGTATGGAATGCATCGCTATTTGAAAATCCTTCAAATAGCGATGCAGATTATATTTTTCCCCTGCATTACATATATCTATAAGATGGTAAGGTATATCTCCATACTCTTCAATATCTTTCCCCGTACCGAGATCCATATTCCTATAGACCTGACGAGAATCTCCACTGATGATTTCCCCCTTAAGCTTCTTTGCAATCTCTACTGCTCTACTTGTCTTTCCAGATGCAGTAGGTCCGATGATTGTCACCAATTTCATTGCCATGAATTATTTCTGGCAGATCCGGTCAATCTTCTCCACCATCTTTTTAACCGAAATAATGGGACGTCTGAATTAAACATTGAAATCTCAATCCATTTGTCATCTTGAAAATCTATATTTGATTTTCTTACATCATATAGATTGAACGATGGATTATACAGCCTGATTTTAGATTTTCGGAAGCCATTCTCATCAAACGTCTTCTCGGTAAGCATAATTGTTGCAAGACGTGTAGTGTCTGCCACAGACATCTCTGACAATTTACCAGGATTATGTGAATACAAATATTTTATCCTCTCATAATCCATCCACTCACCATCCACATTCATATCCTGATAATCCTCTATATCTCCGTCAAGGAAATAGAAATAACGCAAAATACTATGCTTACTCATATCTGCAGATTTCCTACCGAAGAAAAACCTAAGCTCACCGTTGCTATAACCGGTCATATTAATTATAGTACGTTTAACCTCGTCGGCAGTAATACCATTCATCGAACGCTTCGTAAAGAATGGAGTGTCTATCACCTCTTTATATACAGCCTTTGGATCTATGGCATGTGAATCGACATAAATATTATTGCCACATACGACATAATACCTAAGATACGTTTTCGCAGTCATATCATTAAGTTCTTCCGGAGTGATAATCTCATTGTTCTCCTTCATGTCAAGATACAGATTATAATATCTTGACACAAAATAAAGCACATCCATTATTATGCAGATTATCGTAAGCCAGGTGAATATATACCAGTCTCTTGCATTAATATTGATATTAACATAGAATACTAGATAGTAACTCCATACAAGCACTGATAATAATCCAAAAATTATAGCAAGATTCTTCAACTGAAGTCTTGCCTCTGATTCCAGGATATTTCCAAGAATTCCTCGTTCAAAAGAATCCCCATTCCTTAAGCGACAATTCACGCAAAGATGAAGAGAATGCCGACGAACCAACATTATAACCAATACTATAAACGTGACTGGATTAAACACCAGCGATGGAATAAAGGGATTTTTAAAAAATATAATTTCAGATGGTATCATCTTGACACCCCACGCATAAAGCACATTTAATAATATAGTAACGAATGCATAGGCAAGCTGACTATACATCATTGCGTAAGGGATGATCATACATGATAACCCCCACGACATCTTTGTCCCAAAAAGATAGACATAAAGAAATGCCGCACCTATAATGGCTATCACAGGTGAGAAATAAAACGGCAGCAATTTTGAGAACGTCATCATTGCTATGACAGTCACCAATCCGACTGTCAAATTTTTCCATAAATTATACAGCTGCATGCTGTTTACTTTATTAAAATCGTTCATACGGCAATTTGATCTTTATCAATTATGCTATATTAAGAACAAATCCAATATCCATTGGCAATCAAATTTACAATTACCGATTATAAGATTGCTCTTTTGACTATATTCCTATTTTACAATGTCTTATTAAGAAAATCAAGCACTTTACGATAAAGCTGTACACGTGCATTGCACATACCGAGGCTATGCTCAAAGCCGGCATAAGCCATCATATCGAATATCCCTCCTTCTGAATTTAATTTAGAGGCATATTTCAGAGTATTATAAAAATGCACGTTATCATCACTTGTGCCAGACATAATCAATAGTCTCCCTTTGACATTTGATGTATATGACAACGCCGATGACATATTATAACCAGTGGCATTCTGTCCGGGTGTAAGCATATACCTCTCCGTATAAATAGAATCATAGAATCGCCAATCGGTCACGGGAGCCATTGCAACTCCGGCTTTGAAAGGTGATTGCTTTGAACCAAGTTCCATAAGCGTCATGTAGCCTCCATAGCTCCAACCAAAGCATGCTATCCGAGAAGAATCCACATACGGCAGGCCTGCAAAATACTTTGCTCCGGCAATCTGATCTTCTGTCTCCACTATACCAAGTTGTTTATATACAGCATCACTCCACGACCTGCCTCGAAAACCTGTGCCTCTTCCGTCCACACATGCCACAACATAACCCTTAGAGGCAAAATAGAATTGCCATCCCATTTTCCACTGGTTTTTAACTTCTTGTGATTCCGGTCCATTATATTGGCTCATCACCAAAGGATATTTCTTTGAAGAATCAAATCCAACAGGCTTTATTATATAAGCATCCATCTCTTCTCCAACAGCATTCTTTACTTTCAAGAATTCCATACGTGGCACGTCTGAATACTTATTTGCATATTCCTTATTCAACTGCACATCTGCAAGTTTTATACTGCGTGAATTGAATAGCTTATATTGTGTAGGGACATTTGCGCTACTATAGGTCTGTAGATAATATGAATAATTCCTACTGAATACTGCAGAGGCGGTGCCCTCCTCTTTATTAAGCAATTTGAAGACTCCCTTGCTATCTACCGATGCAATATTACGATTGATGGCTCCCAACGAGGTTGTCTGCATATAATGTATACCTGTACGAGAATCCTTACCATAGTAATCTGTTACGTAGAAATCACCTTTGGTCAGCTGTCGTTTTTGTGTGCCGGTATAGTCATATTCATAAAGATGACGGAACCCACTGCGATCACTTCCTATTATGAAGGAGGTAGGACCATAATTCACCATCTGATATGCATAAGGACTCAGCCATGCTGATGATGTTTCTGAATAAATCTGCTTACCAACTGTAGAGCCGGGATGTACGCTAAAAATACGCAAATGATTCTGATCATGATTCAAAAGCATGACCATCAGTCGCTCTCCCTTACCATCAAATTCAAGTGAAGGCACATAGTCGGTATCTGTTATCGGCAAGTCCATTTTTTTTGTCACACGATTATCCACATTATATGCATGTACACTGACAACAGAATTGGGAAAACCTGCTAATGGATATTTATAACTATAGCGTTCAGGATAAAGATCTCCCAAAGGATCATTATCACAATAGCTACGGTAATCATCAAAAGTATATGTAGGCACTTTCGTCTCATCAAAACGCATGAATGCAAGCACTGAGTCATCCGAACTCCAACGCATCGTATTAGTGACACTGAATTCCTCTTCATACGCCCAATCCGGAGAGCCATTGATTACTTGATTTACCACTCCATCTTTCGTTACGGCAATATCCGTCTTATAATCTATATTGGATACGTACACATTATTGTCTCGTGTATATGCCACAAGTCTGCCATCATGCGACATCGTGGCATTTCGTTGAGGACCATTCTCACTTACTTTCGCAAGCGTCGAGCGCATTGTGTCGTAGACGTAATAATCAGCAGTGAAACTATGCCTATAGATTTTATTGACATTATTCCATAGCAATATCTTTCTTCCATTGTCACTGATTTCATAACCCACGAAATCCGAAATCTTCAGATCCCCTTTTATTCCGGATATACTGAATAAATCGCCAGTCTTCTGTCCCGTCTTGTAGCTGTACTTTTCAATTGACTGCCCATCATTACTAATGGCAGCATAAGTCTCTCCATCCGCAAGAGGAGTTATGGCTTTTATTCCCAAAGGTGCTGAAACCCCTGGTGCACAATACTCTTCCACGCTCAACGGCGCAGAATAAGCACTCACTGAAGTTGTTGCAATTATGTTTAAAATAATGAGTTTATCCCTTAGATTCATGATGATACTCGTTAGTTGCATATAAAAGAAATACATTAGGATATACTTCCTTCTATTCTATTAACAATCCTTACGCTTCAAAAGTTTTAAAAATAATAAAAAAAGTCTTTTTGCCCTTTATAAAAAAGACAAAAAGACTTTTTTTACATATTTTGATTTAGTATGCTCGCGCAATTATGACACGTCTTTTCGAGGGTTTTCCTGTAACCATGCAGACTCCCTCCTCCTCTTCTCCTGAAAGAGGAATACAACGGATCGTAGCTTTTGTCTCTTCTTTGATTCTCTCCTCTGTCTCCACAGTGCCATCCCAATGAGCAAGGAAGAAGCCGCCATTCTCTATTTTCTCCTTAAACTCGTCATAAGAATCAACCACGTAGGTATGCTCATTTCTAAGTTTCAAAGCTCTATTATACAGACAATTTTGAATATCTTCAAGCTCTTTTTCTATACGATCCTCAATACCATCAAGAGAAACGGTCTCCTTCTCAAGCGTGTCTCGGCGCATGATTTCCACTGTACCATTCTCAAGATCACGGGCTCCGATTGCAAGACGCACAGGCACACCCTTCAATTCATAGTCGGCAAACTTAAATCCGGGACGACGATTATCTGCATCATCATACTTGACACTGATTCCTCGTTTCTTCAACTCTGCGACAATAGGATCAACCGCCTTTGAAATCTCCGAAAGCTGATCATTATTCTTATATATCGGCACAATCACCACCTGTATCGGCGCAAGATGTGGCGGGAGCACAAGACCATTATCATCCGAATGGGTCATAATGAGGGCTCCCATAAGACGGGTAGAAACACCCCAGGAATTTGCCCATACATATTCTGGCTTGTTCTCCTTATTCATAAAGGTCACATCAAATGCCTTAGCAAAATTCTGACCCAAATTGTGTGATGTGCCTGATTGAAGAGCCTTTCCATCCTGCATCATCGCCTCTATTGTATATGTATTCACAGCTCCGGCAAAACGTTCATTCTCAGACTTGACCCCAATAATGACTGGCATTGCCATATATTTCTCTGCAAATTCTGCATATACATTGATCATCTGCACTGTCCTCTTCTCTGACTCCTCAGCTGTAGCATGAGCACAATGACCCTCTTGCCAGAGAAATTCTGACGTGCGCAAGAACATTCTTGTACGCATCTCCCAACGCATTACATTCGCCCATTGGTTAATCAGGAGAGGAAGGTCACGGTAGCTATGAATCCAATTCTTATAAGTTCCCCAGATTATCGTCTCTGAAGTAGGACGCACAATAAATTCTTCCTCAAGCTTTGCCGCCGGATCAACAATGACTCCACTTCCGTCCGGTGCATTCTTCAATCGGTAGTGGGTTACTACCGCACATTCTTTTGCAAAGCCTTCTACATGCTCTGCCTCACGGCAAAGGAAGGATTTGGGTATCAGCAAGGGGAAATAGGCATTCTGGACTCCGGTTTCCTTGAACATCTTATCAAGAGTCTGCTGCATCTTTTCCCAGATGGCATAGCCATAAGGTTTGATGACCATACACCCTCTTACCGGACTTTGCTCGGCAAGATCTGCCTTTACTACGAGTTCATTATACCATTTTGAATAATCTTCACTACGCTTTGTGAGATCTTTTAATTCTTTTGCCATGACGTATGTGGTCGAAACGTTTATTGTTTTTAATTATATTTGATCACCGTATACGGTCTACCGCCTTAAGACGATTATGATCTTTCTGCATCAATCCGTATGCTGAGATTGTTGCTACAATAGCTATCAACGGACAGATAATTGCTGAAGACCAACCAATTTCTCCACCAGGAAAACTCTGATAACCGAGATATGCCACTGTTGCAGATGAGGCGATTATGAACAACAGCGATACGAGACACACCTTTTTTTGAAGTGGAAGGTTCTTAAAAAGGAATATGTCAATCAACAGAAGCAACATGCTTGTAAATGTCACCGCAAACAAATACCACGTATGGAATATCTGTGCGCTGACTCCGTTTGTCGGTATGCCTTCCTGATAGAAGCCCATACTCGTAAAATTATAAGTGAAATCGGCTGTCTGAATCTGTCCTAACGAACAGAATGAGAAACATCCCATAACTGCCGCTGCCACCAATAGAAGGAGAGATTGCCATCTTTGAATTACCATTGTTTACTGGGATTTTGTCTATTTTTAATTTCTGACTACAAAGTTACTTTTTTTTCATGAGAATAGCGACTAATTACGGATAAATCTATAGTTTTTCATAAAACTTATATGTTTTTTTACATGGCAATACTTTTCGGCACGACATTTGTTATAGGTATATGCGTGTATATGGCATGTTCGCGAAACTTTATAAAAACAATATTTATAAAATCTTTTTTAACATTTTATAAGGTTGAGCTACCACTTATACCTCAATTTTATTCAGTCTTTAATAATTATTAATATGGCATCCGGAAAGTATAATTCCATACATACAAAGCTCTACTCTCTCATTGAAAAGGGAAGTCTGCACATAGTCTTTAAAACTATGAGGGAAATGATTTCCTCTAATACTGAACCAGCTATCGCTGACAGCCTCAATCGACTTGAGGACACCTACAAATATATGATCCATTATCTTATAGAGGGATATCAGGACAATGGCAGGAATGATGTGCTTTCTGGTATAAAAGATGAACTTCATTCTTTAAACGACAGGCTATTACGAGATGCTGTAATCAAAGACAGTTCTGATATATATTCATCTACAAAACGCTTCATAAACATTCGCAAGGAGAATCTTAAAAGCCTTATCAATGAAATTCATCAAATTTATCCTGAATATCTGCTTGCTGGCGGCACCGACAGTGCAAGAGTATTCCAGAAAAAATTTGATGATACACTTTCCGCCATATTCAATTTTATTTGGACTATGTTTGGAGAGAAACATCTGGATTATAATCTCCTTTCTGATGAAGTCATAAACTCCGACTTACCATTCAGCTATAAAGCCCAGATAATATCTGCCCTTATGCTGGGAAACTTATCATTTTATGATAGGAATGCATTGACCGCTCTGATCGATATATATGAGGCCGACATAAATCAAAAAATATCGGCACGTGCTCTTGTTGCAATTCTTATTGTAGTCGCGGCTAATCCAGAACGTGTGAAGACTGATGCAAAAATAAGGACCCGCCTATCTCTATGGCAAGACTCTATTATCACGTATCAACGGCTGAGAGAAGTGATAATGAATATAATACGCACTCGCGACACTGAAAGAATCTCTGCAAAAATGCAGAATGAAGTGCTTCCCGAACTTATGAAACTTCGTCCCGAAATTCTGCATAAGCTAAAGGATATTTCTGAAGAATCCGACATGGAAATGCTCGACGTTAATCCTGAATGGGAGGAATTGCTCAATAAAAATGGCATTGGAGACAAACTAAAGGAATTGACAGAAATGCAGCTTGAGGGCGGCGATGTTATGATGGTGGCTTTCTCAAATCTAAAAAGTTTTCCCTTTTTCAACACAGTATCAAACTGGTTCCTTCCTTTCTCCATACAGCATAATGAGATCTCTGATGCCTTAAATAATCTTGGGGGATTGACCGACATGCTGGATATGGAAGGTGTCATGTGTAATTCCGACAAATATTCTTTCGCATTCTCTTTAGGTAAGCTTCCAGAAGAACAACGCAAAATGATGACTGAGAAAATGAATGGGCAGATGGAACAGCTAAAGGAGGCTATCGCCGATCGTAATCTAAAATCAAGCGTGCCCGAATTTGATTCTGAAGTGACAAGATACGTGCGCGACATTTATCGTTTCTTCAAACTATTCCGGAAAAAAGATGATTTCAATGATCCATTCAGTAATCCTCTTGATTTCCAATCGCTACCATACATCAAAGATATCCTCACCGAAATGGAGATGGTCAATCTTGTCGGCGAATTCTATTTTAAAAGAGGATATTATAAGGAAGCCCTGCCTATGCTGATGCTGATGGAGAAAGAGAATCCTGCAGATCATCTTATCTTCCAAAAAATTGGATACTGCTACAGTTGTCTTGGGAATATGGCGGAAGCCATCAAATGGTATCGCAAAGCCGAACTCTTCAATCCTGACAGCAAATGGCTCATTAAGCAACTCGCAGTTACATATAAAATTCTCGGAAGATTTGATGAAGCTGCTGAATACTACACAAAGGCTCTTAATTCTGATCCTGAGAACTATAGTCTATTGATGAGTGCCGCAAATTCTCTCTTGGAAAATGGGGATACAGCAAGTGCTATAACCCACTATTACCACGCCGATTATATCCGACCGGATAAGCCTGCCACACTTAGAGCTCTTGCCTGGGCCGAGATGATTAATCGGAACTTTGAAAAAAGCATTGCAGCTTATTCCAGAATTGTAGATCTTGGAATAGCCTCTTCTCAGGATCATCTTAATGCCGGACATTCATATTTCTTAGCAGGTAACTTTAAAATGGCAGTCAAGTGCTATCGGGAATCTCTAAATTCAAAAGAATTCAATATCGATAAGTTTGAATCATCCATTTCTGAAGATTTACCATATATCATAAATGCCGGAGGGAATGCTTCTGATTTAAATCTTGTCATTGAAAAAGTCAAGTATGAAATTTGAAACAATAAAAGGAAGTCGAACTGACTTCCTTTTATTGTTTCAAATCTTCCTCTATTTTTTCAATTGCCAACGACAATTCCTTTGTATATGGCAATCTGTCTGTGATTGTTGATATTCCATGAAGAACCGTTGCATGACGGCGATTTAATTTTTGACCTATCGCTGACGATGAAAGTGAGGTAAGCTTATGACAAAGATACATGATTACCTGACGGGCATCCGCTATATCTCGGATTCGGCTTTTAGAAAATATGACATCCGGATTTAGTTTATAATAATCTGCAGTTGCCTCTACTATCATGTCAAAATTTATAATCTTCTGCTCAGTCTTCTTCACAGAATGCTGCATGACTTCTTGGGCAAGCTGAAGAGTTATCGGAACATTAAGCTTTATTGATCGCAAATAGATGCCCATAACAATACCTTCCAATTCTCTAACAGAATTGGTGGCACTCTCTGCTATAAGATCTATGACATCTGAAGGAAGATTCAGACCGTTCTTTGATGCCTTAAATGTAAGAATCTTTTTTCGCAATGCAAGGTCTGGCTTAGGCAACTGTTCTGTTATACCCCATTTAAAGCGGTCTATCAAACGATCGGCAATGCCATCAAGTTCCATTGGAGGTCGATCACAAGTAAACACCAATGCCTTACCATTCTGGTGAAGATGATTGAAGATTGGGAACAATACGTTGGCAGTTCCATCCTTATGGCTCAACTCCTGCAAGTCGTCTATCAAAAGCACATCCATCTGCTGAAACCAATTTAGAAAACTTGGAATCTGCTTATGTATTGTGGCATTAGCCATAAGATTTTGGAATTGTCGTAAAGTTACAAAAAGAACTTTCGCCTTCGGATTGCGCTCTTTCACTCTTATGCCGATAGCCTGAATCAGATGTGTCTTTCCGACTCCTACAGAACCATAAAGGAAAAAGGGATTAAAGTCATTCTTCCCAGGATTATTTGCGATATACTCAGCTATAGTGTAGGGCAATCTGTTGCTCCCTCCTATACAATAATTCTCAAATGTAAGCGATTCATTCAACTGTGGATCAAACTCATCTTTCAATCCCTTATTTAATCCGGCTGACGGACGTGGTGGTGTCACTATTTGCGACAGCTTACCTTTGACATCCTCACTCCTTTGCGATGCCTTTATCTTGACTTTAGAATCCGTATCATTCTTGATTATAAAAAGCTCATAGTCAAGCTGCACATTATCGCCATATACTTTCTTTAATGTACTCGATAATATATAGTAGAATTCATCCTCATACTTCTCATAAAAAAAACGTGAGGGAATCCCAAGAGTAAGCCGATTGTTCTCAAAATGCAACGGACGTGCCGGAGAAAACCAAGTTGATGTCTTGGTTTCCCCTATACTGCCTCTGATTATCTCAAGGCAACGGTCCCATTTTATTTTGAAATCTTCCACCATTAGTATGCAAATGCGAGTGCAAATTAACTACAAAAAAAACACATAAAAAATAGTTTTTACATTTGCACAATTCAATTTATTTACAATATCTTGCAATTCAATGTTATATATCTACAAAAATCCTCTCCGGAAATTAAAATTCCGAAGAGGATTTCTATTTATCATTTAGTTTCTATTTATCATTTATTGTTATTCTGGTTGCATGTAGAGATTCCCTACAAATAATACAAGCCAACCACAATTATTAGAACAATTATCAGAGCAATTTTATACTGATATACCGTTTAGGATTCTTCTGTATGTCTATAAGAAGCGAATCTATATCTGCACTCACCTTATTTATCCTCTCATACAATTCGGGATCATTCATCAGCATTCCCAATGTGGAATTTGGATTATTAAGCTGGTTTGAGAATTTTGCAAGATTCCCGGTAAGTTCATTAACATTGTCAACGGTAGCTCCTATTGGAAGTTGCTTGAGCTGTAACGACAATTCGCCAAGATTTCTTGTGATAGTATCAAGATTTGCAGCAGTGCGACCCGTACTTCCCATAAGGCGGGGAACATCCCTTTTCATGACGGCACTAAGACCATTTGTAGCCTGGCTCAGATCATTCGTTATTCCATCAAGACGTTGCACTGATTTAAGCAATGCCGGATCTGACACAAGAGTATTAAGGCTGCTGAGCAGACTGTCTACCTTTGGAAGTATGCTACCCACTGATGGCAATAGATTATCGGAAATACTGGCCATCATATCAGGTGTCACCGAACCCTCTATTTTAGAACCTACCTCCACCATCTTAGTGCTCTTACCAAGCTTAATCTCAACGTATGCCCCACTAAGTAATGTTGTGGCTATTACTGCCTTTGAATCCTCGGGGATACGCAATGATTTATTCAAGGCCAGCAACACATCTATATGCCCGGGATTCTCATAATTGAAATTAATCTCCCTTACCTGACCTACCTTGTATCCGTCAATCGTCACAGGAGCTGCAACTTCAAGACCCGCCACATTCGAATAGGACGCTACGTAGAAATTTGCAGGCTTAAACAGATTTATCCCTTTCAGATAGTCTATTCCAAAAAACAGAATGACTATTGCCCCAATCACGGATAGTCCGATGATAAATTCCCTTGTAAATACTTTTTTCATAGTTAGAATCATTTTTTTGCCGTCTTCTCACTCTTCATCAATGATATTATGAACGCGTCCGGAATTTTCTTTTTCACGTCCTTTAGCATTGTCTCAATCTCCCGTTTATCTGTGCTCTCTCCATAATAGTACTTGTACAGATTTTTTTCTTCATACGTGGATATAGGAGACAGACCACAAAAACGTGGATTGTTTTGCTTGAGCCGATCGGCGGATGCTAATATTTGGATTTTATATACTTTAACAAATTTATCCGTCTTTGCGTTGTGCGCATTTGACTTTCTTCCCTTTTTTTCTTTCTTTTTCTTATCTTTTTTCTTTTTCTTTTTGCTTTTCTTATCCACACCTTCATCGCTTAAGGCATTTGTCTCTTGGATAGATTCCGTCGACTCCGATGTAAAGGCTATGTAAGAGGCCTCTCTTTCTCGTTCGCTATGCAATGGGATTGAAGAGGTTTCCAGATTTCTATTATCTGAAGCCTCTCTTGAGGCTTCATTGCGACGACGACGCTTTGCCACTGTATATTCCGATTGTTGGGAGCCTGATTTTGAAGGGGCTACGCCCTTACGCCGTTTGACTGCACTCGGGATTTTTGCCACATAAGTCACGTCTCCTCCGGCCACAGACTCTCCCGGCTCTTCAATTTCCGGCAATGATTCCGACAGATGCTTCTTTTCCCCCGCTTCCCAACTATCATAATATCGTTTCAACGCATTGAATATTGCTCCGGCAAGTTCCTTTTCTCCTTGGCTGGAAGCAAGATATTTTGCTGTTTTAGGATTACAGATGAAATCCAACTCTATAAGCACGGAAGGCATCGATGTCGCCCACAGAACCCAAAATCCTGCCTGATGCACTCCCCTATCCTTTCGTCCGGCATCCACAAGTTCTTTCTGTGCCATCTCGGCAAATCGTATACTCTTACTGAGATTTTTTTTCTGTGCCATCTCAAAAATAATATACGATTCATCCTTATTTGGATCAAAGCCACTGTACTTCTGATTATAATTGCTTTCAAGCTCTATGACGGAGTTCTCTCTACGCGCCACACGCATATTATTCTCATCCTTATGCAGACCTAATGCATATACCGACGCTCCCGAAATTGTCTTTCGGTTCTTATTACTCTTATCTACCGAGTTTGTATGGATCGATATGAATAGGTTCCCCTTTGATTTATTAGCTATATCAGCACGTTGTTGAAGCGTCAGATAGCGGTCATCCTTTCGCGTCATAACAACTTTGACATCTTTCAGCTTCTTCTCCAGAAGTTTTTCAAGCTGTAATGCCACGCCAAGGTTTATATTCTTTTCCTTCGCGCCATTATCTACAGCACCGATATCCTTACCACCATGTCCGGCATCGATGACCACTGTAAATTGCTGATGATTTTTCTTTCCGTAAAGACAATCCGGAAATAACAGCAATGAGAAAAGAAGAAACAGGAATATATTTTGACTATTTTTTTTCATCTGGTTCTGTATATGCTACAAAATTAATAAATTTTATTTTTTATTCCGTAATATATGGGTGAAATAACCAAATTTAACGAATTTTGGAATCATTTCTATAACACATTTGGAATAAAAAAGGATTTTGAATTATACTATAAAATTTAAATGCATAGATTATATCAATATTGTCCATACTGCACAATTCCGGTTATAATATCTTCATACCTATCACAGCTGCTGCTTCTGCATCAGCAAGGGCATGATGATGATTTGAAAGGTCATACCCACACTCTTTCGCGACTGTTGGCAATTTATGGTTGGGCAATCTTTTACCGAAGACCTTGCGTGATGCTTCACAAGTACAATAAAATTTATAGTTAGGATAGGTCATCTCAAATCTCTTATGTGCTGCTTTCAGGCATCCTTCATCAAAACGACTGAAATGTGCCACTAATGGAAGACCCTCCAATAATGGCGATAATTCTGCCCATACCTCCGGAAACGTATCAGCGGCATCCGTATCACTACGGGTTAATCCGTGGACCATTACATTTCTCGGATTATAATAATTAGGCACCGGATGAATCAGTCTATATCGTTTATCTGTTATACGGCCGTTTCTAACCACGACAATACCGACACTACATACGCTGCATGCGTTACCATTGGCGGTTTCAAAATCTATTGCTGCAAAATTTAACATTTCTACAATTATATATTATTTCTTCTGAAGTGTTCCAGACTTCTTTATATTATACGCAACATATCTGTATTTATTTTGACATATTCCAACTCTTCATTAATTTTGCATTTGCAGGTAGAATCTGCAATTAAGTCATTTAACGAATCATCAAATGAAAATAAATTCATACGATAAAACTTTCTTTGAGTTTATTGAAGTAAACGCTAAGGAAGATCTGTCAAAACTCAAACTTAAATATCATGGCAAAAGTCTGCCTTTCGATCTGGACTTCGCACTGCTCCAGATCGAATGTCGGCGTAAATATGCCACAAAAATGAAAAACTTCCTGTCAAACTCAAATGTGGTTTTCCCTTCAATATTGGCAGCAGAGCAAGCCTCTCATGAAAGCATTGCGACATTCCATGCATCCATTATAGGAAATTCGGAGCGTTCTATTGATATGACCTCAGGATTGGGAATTGATGCGTTTGCAATTGCCCGCAACTCCGGCTCTTTGATTGCTTGCGAACTTGATCCGGAAAGATTTCAAGCACTTACATACAATAAAGAAATTCTTGGTCTATTCAACATAACAGTTGTCAACGGCGATTCTGTGCGATTCATATCTGATTCAAGAAATCATTTCAACACTGTATTTATTGATCCGGCTCGTAGAAATAAAAACGGTCGGGTATACAATTTCAAAGACTGCCAACCTGACGTCATCCCTCTGATCAAAGAGTTAAGAAATAAGGCAGACAGGATATTTATAAAAGCATCCCCTCTACTCGACATCTCTCAGACCATAAGAGATATTCCCGACCTTACAGCCATACGGGCAGTAAGCGTGATGGGTGAATGTAAGGAGATTTTAGTGGAAATAAACAACCTATGCTACAATTCTGAGGATAATCCTATCCCGATAGTTGCTGAAGCAGTCGATTTAAATAATAATAATGGAGAAATCTCCAGTCGTTTCACATATAAAATTCCTCGGATAAATGATCGGCTGGCATGCGTTCCCCAATCATATAATGACATCTCAACCGACAATCCAATTAATTCTATATATAATGGTATATTATATGCCGGGAAAGAAGACATATCTCCGGGGAATTACATATACGAACCTAACGCTCCCATGATGAAACTTGCCCCTTGGAATGCTCTTTCAACCAGCTACCCATCAATAAAAAAACTTTCCCCATCATCCCATCTGTTTGTATCCACAGAGTTTATTCCTGATTTCCCTGGTAGAAAATTATTGATTGATTCTCTGCCTGATAAAAAAAGTCGGAAAAGCCTACATGGGAAACCAATAAATATCGTAACAAGGAATTATCCCGTGGCTCCGGATATTCTCAGGAAGCAGCTTGGAGTAAAGGAAGGAGATCTTGATTTTCTTTATGCCTCAAGATTGGATAAGACTCCAATATTTATTTTGTGTCATAAATTGTAACCCAACAAAAAAAAGGAGTTTCCTTCACACTTGGAAACCCCTTTTTCTTTTGAAGTTATATAAACTTTTCAGGTATATTTCTATCAGAATCTTAATCCTGCTGACAAAACTATCTGACTATTATTCAACGATAGTTTTGCCTGAGGCGATGGGATGACTGTGCCGTTATCCACATCCGGCGTGTAGGCATGATACTCTGACGACATATTCTTATAGATATATGCAAGATCTACATAGAATCTCTGATAACGATAACCCGCTCCACATGTGATGTAGCTTGTGTGATTATCAAACCTGTAATTCGGCATTGTGCCGGAAGTCCAGATAATCTCCTTATTGTCTGCCACATTCTGTTTTACCGGAGAAGTGGTATAGCTATACCCGGCACGGAGGCTGAACGAAGGCGTCACTCGGTATTCTGCGCCGACACGTATAGTATTTGTTGAACGGTAATAATTACGGATATCACTGTTTGTATCGGAAAATGAATTGTTTTCGTAATCTCCAAATCCGCGTGGCTTAAGTTCTCCTGCTCGGGTTTTGGCTGGTCCATACCAGGGATCCCAATCATAGTCCCAATCGCCACCCCAGCCGGAACCGACTCCATAACTGCCGGGATCAGAAAATTTCATCTTATCATAGCTCGCCCATTCATAGTCAAGCGATAGAATCAGACGATTGTCTATTACGCCCGCCACTCCGGCAATCAACTTCCACGGGGTACGGAAACACATCTCATTCTCTCCAAGATAGCCGCCATTGGTATCAACAGCCCCGCTTTCATTCCCGCCATACGTATAATCTATGCTTGCTCCGAAATTTTCAGTCAGATTATACCAAGTCGGGGTATGGAATGAGAATCCGAAACGTAGTTCCTGAATAGGCTTCAATATCAAGCCAAACTGATAGTTGAAACCACTTCCATGAACGTTATAATAATTTCCCAATCGCCAATCCGCACTCTCCCTAACAATCTCATTGTTCAATCCCGGGACATAGGCATCGTTCAGGCTCTCCGACCAGAGACTTTGCATCGTGTAGTTCATATTAACGATATCAAAGTTCATACCCCAATACACCACATTTGATATATTTCCACCTATGGCGATGTTATACTCATCTACAGCACCTTTCTCATGCACCTTAAAAGAGCCTGTGCCAGATGTGCCATTTCCCCATTGTCCAAACCATTGGGTGTCTGATCCGCTTCCTGTAGGATTTATCAAGTAACCGTCATAACCCAATATCGGAAGCCATGGAGAGACATATCCTCCATCTGTTGGATTATATGGGTCATAATCATCCGTTGTCGATAAGTCATTCTCCGTTAGTCCTTCTCCATTTGCAATCCCGGCAATATAGTTACTCAAAGAATTGGATAACTTTGGTATGTTTCCGCCATAAACCCTGTTGAATGAGGCCGCTTTATTGTAGGAAAAACCAAAATTTACATTCGGAAACGTCATGCTGGGGAGACGCATCGTGAACACCGCTCCAATATTATTGAGAAGGAACTTTGTCTGGCTCATATCATTACTGATACCTTGAGACGTTGACGTTGAGCTTTGACAATCAAGATCCACTGTAAATCCCACCTCATTACTCCTGTATATACCTATACCGGCAGGATTCTGTGACAAGGTTGATAAATCACCACCCAACGCACTGAATGCTCCACCCATTCCCATAAAACGTGCAGTACCTTTCATGTCTGGTTGTGAGATACGGTAAGCATCAATTGCTCCTTGACCATAAGCCATCCCCGCTCCTGAGAGAATGGCACTTAATATAAATACTGATTTATTCATTGCGCGATAAAGCAAATAATAAGACAATATGAAAATTTAACTCCCTGTCAACAATATGCATCCTTGACTCACTATTGATAAAGATCATTATGACCTTCTATATTATATAACAATCGGGAGCCCAAAAGTTTTGTGCCCCCGATCTTGTAAGGCTGAATATTGTTTCGACAGTAATCAACGGTGTCCTCGAGAACCGCCTCCGGTACTGCGTCCGCCTGTGCTACGTCCGCCTGTACTACGTCCGCCACCGAATCCTCCGGTACCTCTACCCGTATTATACGACCCTCTGTTATTATTATAGTTCGTATTACGATTGGTATTCGTATTGGTATTTCTATTTGTATTATAGCTACGGTGATTGGTATTGGTGTTCGTATTCCGGTCTACCCTTGTTCCCGTATTCCGGTTATCGTTGCCGCGTCCCGTATTTATGACACCTGTGCCGGCCTTACGATGACCTGTTGTGCCACTTGTGTTGTATTCCCACCTGCCATTATTATTGACAACACCGGTGCTACCTCCTGGACGTGGTATTGATCCCCCCTGTGACATATTACCCGGGCGTGAACCAGATGACGGACGTCCGGAAGTGCTGGGTCGGGAAGGCTGACGATGAGCAAGATTTCCACCGGGACGCGTGGTTGATGACCAACCCGGACGTGGTGCCGAAGGACGATTTCCGGAAGGACGCCAATCCGCCATTGGCGGACGACCTCCACCGACAGGTCCTCCCCAGGATGGTCCCCAACCCCAAGACGGACCCCAGCCCCAGGATGGTCCCCATGTCCAAGACGGACCCCATGCCCAAGATGGTCCCCAATTCCACCCCCAGTTCCATGAATACCATGGATCATAGAATCCTACGCTCCATCCCCATGGACCGGCATTAAAGCCCCAACCCGGATAGTAACGATAACTCCACGGTGAGTATGTATATGGAGAAAATATCGGCAGGCCATTATTGTCGATCACTATCTCTACGTTGCCATAAGAATTGGCAAGCAAATCGCCAAGCACATCGGCATTATCTACAACAATGGTGGGATTGTAATATTTCTGTATCTGTTGGGTATAGACAAAATCCTCCCCATTTTCAGCATACGCGCCAATAGTATCTATCGGAGTGGCATAATACTGCTCTCCACGACGATTATAGGTATCGACGTCCATGTCTGCCATATCGGCAATGTAGTTTGACTTCTTTTTCTTCTTTTGAAACGAAGTCGTCTGATCCTTTTTAGGATCATAATAGATGTCGTCGTCAAAATAGCCCTGTGCCATGAGCACGGGCGTCCCCAACGCCACCAATGCAGAAAGTATCAGTTGATTTTTCATAATCTTTTTTGTATTATGAGCCTCTCTGACTGAGACAAGCTCTCGTTTCTTGATTCATTACTTTATTGTCTGACAATTTAATCGTCAAATAGTTTAATCCTATCAACTATTTAACATTTCCTATCAATTCTCCTTTCCTTATGATTCCCTATTTCCATAAATCATCCCAATTCAAAATTTAAGGTAAAAGTCTCCACACAAATTTCTATAATCATCTGTAGGAATACCTTCATCTTGAAACATTGTCAACATAGGCACCTCTTCCCTTTTCACAGAAACATGGCATCCCTCATCAACATCTTTGGAAAACTCCATCAATACACGTTTTACAGAAGCCTCCGGATGATTCCTCACAAACATCGCTCTGACAAGAACCAATCCCAACGATATGCCCCAATCTCTTAATTTATCAAAGAACTCCGACGGCACTATCATTGCCACTCTTCCTCCATCTGCCAAAAGCTTAGGCGATCTCTCCAACAATACGTATGGAGAAAACTCACCCTGATGACGTGCCGCTATGCGGGTTGTCGTAAGGTCGGTGACTCCGGAATCAAAATAAGGCGGATTACTTACTATCAGGTCAAATCCATATCCTTCCGGTGAAAAATCCACATACGACTCTTGCCGCACCTGCAATCTGTCACTCCATGGAGAATCCTTGAAATTACATTGAGCCTCATCCACTGAGGCTGAGTCTATGTCTATACCCAGAATTTCAGCAGCATGGTTACGTTGAGCAAGCATCAATGCTATAAGACCGCAACCAGTTCCGGCATCAAGTATCCTTTTGCCGGAAGCCGATGACCATGCTCCAACCATAACACCGTCAACACCAACTTTCATACTGCCATGACCATGACCCACTGAAAATTGTTTGAAATGAAATTTTCCTGCTTTCATGATGCAAAGATAATCAGAATTTATCATATTACATTTATTATTATGATAAACTTGCCCTATCCTTCACTCAATAATGATACAATCGGATAAAAAAACTGTTTTTTCAATTAATTTCACAACTCCCTTTACCTATGTATGGATAGATTTGACTAATTTTGCACTATGCTTAGAAAGAAATACCCTTTATATTCTGCTGAATCTGCTGATTTCAATGTCAGCGGTTCATTCATAGCTGAGATTCCATCAGCCGACGACATCAATTCCTTCTCTTTTGATGCCTCAAATGTGACATTGCTCCCTTTGGTCGACAATGTGATATTCCCGGGAATGCCTCAACCGGTGAAATTGGAAAACGAGTATCTGGAAACGCTCGTCAAAGATGCCTATGAAAAAGGTTCCACGCTCTTCGCCGTCACTGTGAAGGAGAATATTGAGACTCCTTCTAAATTAAAAGACTTCTATAATGTCGGGATAATCTGCAAAGTTGTCAAAATCATAAGAATGCCGGGGACCACTCCGGTAGCATTCGTAAGCACCGGATTACGGGCAAAGCTAATGAGTCTGACAAAAGAATCCGAATGGCTTTCTGCTGAAATAGAAATCATGCCTCAAATCGAAACTGATGATAACTCTTACGAGGTGGATTGCTTATGGGAAAATATACGGGACGCATACGAAAATATATTGTCATATATACCCGACCATGATAGAGAACGTATTTCCGATTCTTTAAAAGGTCTTAATGAGAAACCTGAGTTCGCCATATATTTCATGGCTTCCAATTCTCCACTATCTATTGAGGAAAGAGCGAAACTTCTGTATAGCAACACATTTAAAGACCTTCTTGAGAGTTTCTTGAAAGACCTTGATCTTTCTCTGCAAAAACTCGCCATCCAGGCAAGTATACACCAACGCACTCACGAGGACTTGAATCAGAAGCAGAAGGAGCATTTTCTCCAACAGCAACTCAGAGCAATTCAAGATGAACTTGGAAATGTCTCTGAAAATTCTGATGTAGATGAATTAATGGCAAGAGCTGCCGAGAAAACATGGAATAAGGAGAATCAGACGCATTTTGAGAAAGAATTGAAAAAATTAGAACGGTTCAATTCTCAGAATCCGGAATATTCAATCCAATACTCATATCTTGACACCTTGCTTAACTTGCCGTGGAATCATTATTCTCCGGATAATTTCTCTTTGTCAAAAGTAGAGAAAATACTTAACCGTGACCACTACGGGCTGGAAAAGGTAAAGGAACGTATAATCGAGCAAATGGCTGTCATTAAGCTGCGTAAAGATATGAAAGCACCTATTATATGCTTATACGGACCTCCGGGAGTTGGAAAGACTTCCCTCGGAAAATCTATAGCTGATGCTCTCGGACGAGAATACGCACGCGTATCTTTAGGCGGACTACATGACGAAGCTGAAATACGCGGACACAGACGCACCTATATCGGGGCGATGCCCGGAAGGATATTGGCTGCCCTCTCAAAATGCGGCACCGGTAATCCTGTTTTCGTCTTGGATGAGATTGACAAAATTGGCAAGGATTTTAAAGGTGATCCATCTACTGCTCTACTCGAAGTGCTTGATCCCGAACAAAACGGAAAATTCCATGATAATTACATTGATTGTGACTATGATCTCTCGCACATCATGTTTATTGCCACTGCCAATAATCTCTCCGAAATATCCGGTCCACTGCTTGACCGTATGGAAATAATAGAAATCGGAGGATATATCCCTGAGGAAAAAATTGAGATAGCACGTCGGCATCTTGTGCCGAAATCTTTGAAAGACCACGGATTGGGAGAGGATAAAATCTCATTTGAGAAGAATGCTCTTGAGTATATCATCGAACGCTACACCCGTGAATCCGGAGTAAGACGCCTTGAAAAAACCATTGCAAAGATTCTGAGAAAAGTAGCCAGGCTAAAAGCTTCCGGAAAGGAATATCCAAAACAAATCTCCACAAAACTTGTAAAGGAGTTTCTCGGCAAAGAAGAGGTCAATCCCGACATTTATGAGAACAATAAGTTTGCCGGAGTAGTTACAGGACTCGCCTGGACCCAGGTGGGTGGTGAAATTCTATTCATCGAGTCGTCACTATCTCCGGGAAATGGTGAGAAACTCACACTTACCGGAAACCTTGGTGATGTAATGAAAGAATCGGCGATTATTGCCCTTCAATACCTTAAGGCTCATGCCCGTAAGCTTGGTATTGACTCAGAATTGTTTACAAAGGCAAATGTCCACATCCATGTGCCCGAAGGTGCGATCCCGAAAGACGGACCATCTGCCGGCGTGACAATGGCAACATCTCTTGCCTCCGCTTTCCTCGGTAGGAAAGTTCGCGAGAAGACAGCAATGACCGGAGAAATAACATTGCGGGGGAAAGTGCTTCCGGTAGGAGGAATAAAAGAAAAAATCCTTGCCGCAAAACGTGCAGGAATTGCAGATATTATCCTCTCAGAAGCCAACAGAAAAGATATTGAAGAGATCAACTCAAAATATCTCAAAGGATTGACGTTCCATTTTGTCGAGACCGTGGAAGACGTGCTTGATTTCGCACTCCTGCCAGAGCTCGCCGAAAACCGATTCGAGATATAACAATCCCCCGTACTTATACAACCGATTATACATTAACGGCGGCATATTCTGATGCCGCCGTTAATGTATAATCGGTTGTATATATTCATTGATAATAAGTACAAATTCAGTGTGTGTCAAGTAATCGGATCGCAAATCCGATCAAAAGCATCTGCCTGGTTCTTCTTATTATTCTGCAACAGAAGTCTCCTCATCAAGCTGCCAGACTATCTTATTGGCCATCTTCACCGCTAATGATATATGGGGGCATATATGATCCTTTCCTATCAGCTTATCGATACCTACATGCTCAAGTACGCTTCGGACATTATCATTTACTCCGGAAAGCACTACATGAATACCCTCCTCTTGTGAAGCCCTTATCAGGATTTCAAGGTTATGCACAGCTGTCGCATCAATAAACGGCACTTTTCGCATTCTTATAATTCTGACTTTGGGCTTATCTCCCATCGTGGTACGCATCATTTCATCAAACTTTGTAGCGATTCCAAAGAAGAACGGTCCATCTATCTCATATACCTGCACTCCCTTCGCAACATCAAGAACCTCATGCGAAGTGGATTCTGTCCCCTCCGCTATGTCAAGCTGTTCGCTGTACACCTTAATCTGGACATTCTCCGTAACTCGACGCAAGAACAGTATCACAGCAAGCAGCAGTCCAATCTCTATCGCTATTGTTAGGTCAAATATTACTGTCAAAAGAAACGTGACCACAAGCACAGTGACATCACTCTTAGGATTCTTAAGGATTGCCCTTACAGTACGCCAACCACTCATATTATAGCTCACCACTATAAGTACCGCAGCAAGACAAGCCATCGGAACAAGATTGATAAGTGGCATCATGAACAGGAATATTACCAAAAGCACTATCGCATGAATGACCCCGGCTATCGGCGTGCGTCCACCATTGGTTATATTTGTCATGGTACGGGCTATTGCTCCCGTGACAGGGATACCGCCAAAGAACGGCACCATCATATTTGCCACACCTTGACCTATCAATTCCGTATTCGATCCGGTCTTAGATCCGGTGATACCATCTGCTACCGTAGCCGAAAGCAATGATTCTATTGAGCCGAGAACTGCAATCGTAAATGCTGACGGCAATAGAAGATTGATAGTATCCATTGAGAACACAAAACCCTTGGGTGCCGGTATTGTAGTGACCAGATCGCCAAATCGGTCTCCAATAGTCGCCACATGATATTCCGGAAAATTGCTGTTAAGCAACCATACCCCAAGTGTGACAAGAATTATAGCAATCAATGCTCCTGGTAATTTCTTGGAAATCATCGGTACGGAAATGATTATTAGCAATGACACCACCCCAACAATCGTAGACACTATGTCGATATTACCAAAATTACTAAAATACATCCCCCATTTTGGAATAAATGCCGCAGGCATATTTGTAAGTCCAAGCCCGAAAAAGTCATTCATCTGAGTGGAGAAGATTGTCAAGGCTATACCCGCAGTAAACCCCACTACTATCGGATATGGTATGAACTTTATAACTGTGCCGAGATGGAAAAGCCCCATCAGCACAAGTATGACGCCAGCCATAAACGTAGCGATTGCAAGACCTTCAAGTCCAAAATTTTCTATTATTCCGTAGACAATTACTATAAATGCACCCGTGGGTCCACCGATCTGAACAGAACAACCTCCCAATGCCGATACCAGAAATCCCCCAATTATTGCTGTTATAAGTCCCACAGTCGGGCTCACTCCACTCGCTATTGCAAATGCTACAGCAAGTGGCAAAGCAACGATGCCAACGACTATGCCGGCAATTAAGTCACTCTTAAATTTTGTAAACGAATAATCCCTCAATGCCGAAATCAACTTCGGCTTAAAATCAATAGGACCTGAAAGTGTCATAATGACTGATGTTAGTTAGCTATTAATATTCTGTAACCTAAAACAAGCATCTCTTGTTTCAGACCGCAAAATTACAAAATATATGTTAAAAAACATAATAATATAACACAAAACGAACTCATCAAACGCATTCAGCCTATCTATAAGTACAAAAAAAAATTGATTGTCGTCCCGACAACCAATCTTCTGTTAACCTTAAAATCTAATACCATGAAAAACTCACTGCAAAATTATAAATTATTTTTCAAGACAATGCTATAAAACATAAAAAAAATATCATACTTTAACATCTTTTAATCTAATATAAAAAATTATGTTAACATTTAAATTTCAGAGTGACCGTTATAATTGCTTACAATTCAATTATTCTTGTCATTGTTATTCCTTGTCTGCTTTAATTCCGTAAACTGGCTCTACTTCGTTGTCAGCTTTAAACCCAGTCTCATAAGAAATGGGTCTTAGTTCCGTCACCGATCCCACTGGAGAGGAAGCCCGTTCTTCACCGGTTCTACATCAATAAAAAAGAATCGCCTTTCGTGAAAGACAATCCTTATTTGGGCATTGGTGTATATACAAAAAAATTGATTGTCATCCCGACAACCAATCTTCTGTTAACCTTAAAATCTAATACCATGAAAAACTCACTGCAAAATTACAAATTATTTTTCAAAATCTGTTATTAAACATAAAATAATTTCATCTTTTAACATAAATTTAACTCTTGCAGAGGTTTTCTGGCATAATATTTAATTTTGTTAACACGAAGATTGGCTTAAGCTAAATCTATGATTATGTTCAGACAAAATTATATTCAGTTTATCATACCGGATATGGCAACTATCCTTTTGGATATTGGACAGTGAAACATCATTCCGATACGACATCCTGAAAATTCAGGTCAGCTATACGATCCTGTTGGAAATTCACACTTAGGTGCAGTTTAAACAGTAAGTATTCCGATATTTCACCTCATGGTGTCAGAATCGGATTTATCCGGATCCGCAATTCCTAAGAAACTCGCATTTGATAAGAATACCGAAACAAAAGGCGTAAAAAAATTGATTGTCATCCCGACAACCAATCTTCTGTTAACCTTAAAATCTAATACCATGAAAAACTCACTGCAAAATTACAAATTATTTTTCAAAACAATGCTATAAAACATAAAAAAAATCCAACTTTAATATTAATTAACATTTGCATCAAAAACAAGGGTGACTCATAGCATCATGAATCACCCCATAAACGCTTAATAATAAAGACTTAGCGTATAAACAACAGCTCGCGATATTTCGGGAGAGGCCAGATCTCATTGTCAACCATAAGCTCAAGGGAATCTATATGCATCCTAATCTCCTCAAGAAGGGGAGCAACTGTATCATGATATGCAATTGCCTTATCACGTTCACTCGGCTTCCTATTAGCGATATGACGCGAACTTACCATCTTCTCTACAAGAGACTTTATAGCACTCATGTGCTCCGAAATCTGCTCAATAGTGAGCATGTCTTGACCACCGATCTTTCGTGCGGTTGACTCATCAAACAATTGCTTGATCTTATACACATTGTCAAGCAGTAATCTCTGATAAGTGATAGCAGCAGGAATAATATGATTGATGGCAAGATCCCCAAGCACACGCGACTCTATCTGAAGCTTCTTGGAATACATCTCCCATTTCACCTCATTCCTTGCCTCAAGTTCCTTCTCACTGAAGATACCCGCTTTCCTGAACATATCAATGGTAGAGGGTTCCATATATTTGTCAAACATTAACGGCGCCGAAGATTCTGTGTCAAGACCCCGACGTTTCGCCTCCTCCTTCCATTCTTCGCTATAGCCGTTTCCATCAAACTGAATAGCACGAGAACGTATGATATTCTCACGTGCCTCATCAAGAAGAACCTTATCAATATTCTCTCCCGATGTCACTCGCTTCTCCACACGATCTGCAAATTCATCAAGTTCGACAGCTACAGCCGCATTCAATGCAATGAGTGCTGATGCACAGTTGGCTGATGAACCCACCGCACGATATTCAAATCTATTTCCGGTAAATGCGAACGGACTGGTACGGTTACGATCGGTATTATCTATCAAAAGATCCGGTATCTGACTTACGTCAAGACGCATACCCTCTTTGCCTTCAAGAATGATTGAATCAGTCTCGTTCTTCTCGATACTGTCAAGTATCTGTGTCAACTGACTTCCGAGGAACATTGAGATTATTGCCGGAGGAGCCTCATTGGCACCAAGACGATGGGCATTAGTAGCCGACATAATGGAGGCTTTCAACAATGCATTATGCTTATGCACTGCCGACATGACATTGCTGACAAACACAATAAATTCCAAATTGCGCTTCGGCGTCTTTCCCGGGGAGAACAACAGTTTACCCGTATCAGTCCCAAGACTCCAGTTATTGTGCTTACCGCTACCGTTTATCCCTGCAAACGGCTTCTCATGAAGCAGTACACGGAAATTATGACGGCGTGCCACCTCATTCATCACCGACATCAGCAGAAGATTATGATCATTGGCAAGATTAGCCTCCTCAAATATCGGAGCAAGTTCAAATTGATTTGGAGCCACCTCATTATGGCGGGTTTTGGCAGGTATTCCAAGACGATGACATTCCAATTCAAGGTCAAGCATGAATGCCTCTACCCTACTCGGTATTGCTCCGAAATAATGGTCTTCAAGCTGCTGGTTCTTTGCACTCTCATGACCCATCAATGTACGCCCTGTCAATACCAGGTCAGGACGTGCTGCATACAATGATTCATCTACAAGGAAATATTCCTGCTCCCAGCCGAGATAACATTCCACATGCTTCACCGACTTATCAAAGAATCTCGCAACACGTGTTGCCGACTTATCGATTGCATTCAGCGTGCGGAGAAGAGGAGTCTTGTAGTCAAGCGCCTCTCCCGTATAGGATATGAAAATCGTAGGGATACACAACGTATTTCCAACGATAAATGCAGGCGAAGAAATATCCCATGCTGAATATCCTCGGGCTTCAAATGTATTACGGATACCTCCGTTAGGGAAGCTGGAGGCATCAGGCTCCTGCTGCACAAGGAGTTTACCCGTGAATGTCTCTATTACGCCCCCCTTGCCATCATGTTCTATAAAGGCATCATGCTTCTCTGCTGTGCCTCCTGTCATCGGCTGGAACCAGTGGGTGTAATGACGGGCACCCTGCTCTACTGCCCAACGCTTCATTCCCTCTGCTACACTGTCAGCTATTTCGCGATTCAAAGGCTCCTTATTATCTATAGCCTTTACGAGTGCCTCGTATGTAGTGCGTGGAAGATATTGAAACATTTTCTGGCGATTGAACACCTTTTCGGCATAATACTGATCAACCCTTTCTTTGGGAAGGTCCACCTTTACTGCCTTGCGGGAGGAGGCTTCCTCCACACTTTTAAACCTTAGATCTGACATACCTTTAGATTTTTTTGGAAACTTTTAATCTTTTTCTCTATTTAATAACGCAAGCATTGCTTTTTCAGTATTTTCTCGGCTATTGAATCCCGTCAGACGCACATAGCCGTCACCTTTTGTGCCGAAACCGGAACCCGGGGTAGTGGAAAATCCGCATACCCTAAGCAACTGATCAAAGAGGCCCCATGAATCCACACCCTCTCCGGCATATACCCATACGTATGGAGAATCCTCCCCTCCAAATGCCTTATAACCTGCCTGTATAAATGCCTGCTTGATAATAGCTGCATTACCAAGATAATAATCAGTGGCAGCCTTGACCGATGAGATTCCTTCCGGAGTATAGATCGCGGCAGCTCCCTTCTGTGCTATATATGAAGCACCATTGAATTTAGTGGTTTGCCTTCGATTCCACAATGTATTGAGAGAAACGTCTGACCCGTCTGCATATTTACCTTTCAACTCACGCGGAACCACCGTATACCCACAACGGAGTCCGGTGAAACCTGCCGTTTTGGAATAGCTTCTAACCTCTATTGCCACCTTTTTAGCTCCATCTAATTCATAAATGGAACGAACACTATCCGGATTACGCACGAATGATTCATAAGCCGAATCATATATAATCAAGCTATCATTATCACGCGCATAGTCCACCCATTTCTGAAGTTCATCTCGAGTGATCGACTCGCCCGTCGGATTATTGGGGAAGCATAGGAATATGACGTCGACATGCTCCTGGGGAAGATTAGGCATGAAATGGTTCTCCGGATTACAATCAAGATATACAAGATTGCTCCATCTTCCGGCGCAAAGGCTTCCGGCACGACCATCTATAACATTATCATCCACATAGACCGGATAAGCCGGATTCATGACAGCCACCTTACATTCTTTGGAGTAAATGTCGCCTAAATTCCCAAGATCACTCTTCGCACCGTCGCTTACGAATATATCCGATGCACTGATATCGATTCCTCTTGATTGATAATCATGCGATGCTATTGCATCCCGCAAAAACAGATATCCTTGTTCCGGGCCATATCCATGAAATGTTGTCGCTTTTGAAAGTTCATCAACACCCTCATGCATCGCTTTTATGACACATGGGAACAATGGACGAGTGACATCCCCTATATCCATTCTGATTATCTCCTTACCGGGATTCTCCTCTTTATATACGGAAATCTTACGGGCAACTTCCGAAAAGAGATATGACACAGGCAGCTGCCTGAAATTATCATTTACCAACATAAATTCTTATACCTGATTAATCATTTTAATTTTATAGGTAGGCATTAATCCGGCTGATAATAATAATGACCCTCCGCCACAAATTCTGCCGGACCATGCATGTGGACATGCCCATTCTCCTTATCTATCCTGATATTCAGTATGCCACCAAGCAGAACAACTTCCACCTCATTTCCCGACAAACCTTTCAGGAAGGAAGCTACCGCTGACGCACACGCTCCTGTACCACACGCAAGAGTCTCACCCGTTCCCCGCTCCCAGACACGCATCTTCAATCTCGTCGGAGATTCCACCTCTACAAACTCTATATTGGCCTTCTCCGGCCAAACGTCAGAGGTCTCCAATATACTGCCGTAATGATGCACAAGACAGTCGTCTATAGAATCTGTAAATATCACGCCATGTGGATTACCCATACCTACTGCCGTGATCAGAAATTCTCTCCCGTCAGCCACAACAGGCTCGTCAATCATCACATCATCAATCGCTCCTTTTGCCGGAATATCCTTACAATGGAGATAATAACACCCCATGTCTACTGTGACGCTTCGTGTTTCGCCATCCTCTATATGGAGCCGCAATATCTTTATGCCACTGTTAGTTTCAAGAAGAATCTCCTCTTTATCCGTGAATCCCTTATCATATAAGTATTTCGCGACACACCGGCTTGCATTGCCACACATCTGCGCCTCACTTCCGTCTGCATTAAACATTCGCATACGAAAATCGGCGCTGGAGGAGGGCATTATTACTATCAGCCCGTCACCGCCAACGCCGAAATGTCTGTCACTTATTTTTGTAGCCAAGTCCGGTAGGTTTACCGTCCCCGGACTTAATGAGGTCGGAGTTCCTAATGCGTCAATGTATACGTAATCATTGCCCGCACCCTGCATCTTTGTAAAATATATCTTTCTTTTCTCAGGCATATTTCGTTTTTTACCTGTTTTAGCACCACATTTATGAATATGATACCGTTATTTATTTTCCGACTGCAAAATTATCATTTTTTTTAATACTTCACAACATTTTTCTAATTTTATTTATTTTTTTATTTCTCTTATAATATAAACTGAATTAAAATTGCCTGTAAATTAAGACCTCATATCATAAAAAATTAATACCGCTTAGTATCACACTCAAGTCGATTTGATAATTTTACAAGATTATCTTTGTAAGCAGCTGTCTGAACTCACATGGACAGAGCTAATATTATTTCATCAGAAACCATGATCCCTTTATGGCTTAATTTCAACAAAACCCCATCATATATAAGGTCTCCATTATCAATAAACGGACGGGCATTATTTATTAGGCGTTGTTTATCCAATATCCCGAACCTACCTTCATATTCTGTAGTATCCATTCCGGCAGCCAACCTCATACGCGTAATAAGCATCTCCTCTGCCAATTCTTCCTTGCTAAGATGCTCCTCTTCATAAAACACACTATTCCCTACCGCTGCATCCGTCGGGGAATCGGCACAATAAAAGGATAGGTAACGTTTCAAGTCATTAGGATTAGACCTACGTATATCTATGCCGTCATACGAATGTGCCGACGGACCCAATCCAAGGTATGGATTCCCATACCAATAACGGCTATTATGCACAGATTCCTTCCCGGGAAGGGCATAATTTGAGATCTCATATTGGCAATATCCCTCCTTTCTCAATCTCTCAGACAATATTCTCCACATCGCCAGACATTCATCTTCATTTGGGAAATTAAGACGACCTTTATCTCGAAGCACACTAAGGGCTGTCCCCTCTTCAAACATTAAGGAGTATGCCGACAAATGCTCCGGTCGCATATCCATAGCAACCGACACACTTTCACGCCAGCTTTCCACACTCTGTCCTGGAAGTCCATACATGAGATCTATACTTATATTGTCAAAATATTCTCTAAGCACTCCATACGCATCAATTGAGCTTTTGGAGTTATGTCTACGCTTTACAGCAAGCAATTCTGAATCAACAAACGATTGGCAACCCATACTCACTCGGTTCACACCACAATCTCTCCATACCCTACATTTATCTTCCGTGACGTCCTCCGGATTTACCTCAATCGTAAATTCCGAGATATGAATACTTCCTCCAAACTCCAAAGTGATACCATTCACAAGATGCCGAAACTCATCACATGGAATCAACGAAGGTGTGCCTCCTCCTATATATATAGTAGCTACACTGCTTTTCAACTCCCGCCTCCTTATGTGCAACTCTTTCAACAATGCCTTGGTGAGCTGCTGCCAATCTGCACACGATGCCCCCCCACTGTAAAAATCGCAATAAATGCATTTACTCCTGCAATATGGTACATGAATATATAATCCTGATTGTTTCATACTGTAACATTGTTAGTTATCCATAATTCTCTGACAATATTGGACTGTCACAGATTGCGAATTTAGTAAAAAAATATGGAAATGTGTTTTTTAACATATAAATTTCATATCATCATTCCGGATAATTTTACTAAATTGCGTTCGAATTTCAATCCAACCGATAAGAATTGGTGAAATTCCGCATTTATCTGCACAAGAATCTCACCTCTTTATCTATCGACAGTAAATGTGTGGATTTAATGAATCTAATTCCATTAACCCTAAAATCTTTTATAAAATGAAGATTTATAAGACCAACGAAATCAAGAACATCGCCCTCATCGGATCTAAGGGCTCGGGTAAAACCACACTCGCTGAGTCTATGCTCTTCGAGTGTGGAGTTATAAAACGTCGTGGAAACATCGAAAGCGGAAACACTGTTTCTGACTATTTCCCCGTTGAGAAAGAATACGGATATTCTGTTTTCTCTACCGTTTTCAATGCTGAGTTCAACGGCAAGAAACTTAACGTGATTGACTGCCCCGGAGCTGACGATTTCGTAGGGAACTCTTACACCGCTCTCGGAGTGTGTGACACAGGTGTCATCGTGATCGACTCTGAATATGGTGTGGAGGTCGGCACTCAGAACATTTTCCGCACTACAGGCAAACTGAAAAAACCTATCATATTCGCCCTTAACCAAATCGATGGTGAGAAAGCGGATTATGAAAACGTGATCGAACAGCTTAGGGAGCATTTCGGTTCAAAAGTTGTTGCAGTGCAGTATCCCCTTGAAAGCGGTCCCGGATTCCATTCAATGATTGATGTCCTACTGATGAAGAAATATGAATGGGGACCTGATGGCGGCGTTCCTACTATTTCTGAAATCCCGGAAGAGGAGATGGAAAAAGCCAACGAGCTCCACAACGCTCTCGTTGAGGCTGCTGCCGAGAATGACGAGACTCTTATGGATAAATATTTCGAGCAAGGACACCTATCTGAGGACGAAATGCGCGAAGGCATCCGCAAAGGTCTTATCGACCGAAGCATTTTCCCAGTATTCATCGTCAGTGCACTCAAAGATATGGGGGTCCGTCGAATGATGGAGTTCCTTGGCAACGTATGTCCTTTCGTTTCCGACATGCCAGCACCTGAGACTATATCCGGAGAACCGGTTGCTCCTGATGCCAACGGACCGCTCTCTGTATTCTTCTTCAAGACTTCCGTTGAGCCTCATATCGGTGAGGTATCATATTTCAAAGTAATGAGTGGAACCCTCAAAGCTGGTGATGATCTCGAGAATATATCAAGAGGCGGCAAGGAACGACTTGCCCAGATATTTACCGTATGCGGTCAATTGAGGACTCCTATTGAAAAACTTGAGGCAGGCGATATCGGTGCTGCCGTGAAACTAAAGGATGTCCGCACAGGCAACACCCTCAATGCAAAAGGATGTGACTATGCTTTTGATTTCATCAAATATCCGGAACCTAAATTTATTCGTGCAATCCGACCCCTCACTGAAAGCGATGCTGAGAAACTTATGAGCATCCTTACCCGTATGCACGAAGAAGATCCCACATGGATTGTTGAGCAAAGCAAGGAATTGAAGCAGACTCTCGTCAAAGGTCAGGGTGAATTCCACCTCAGAACCCTCAAGTGGAGAATTGAGAACAACGAGAAACTTCCGATTGAATTCCTTGACCAGAAGATACCATATCGCGAGACAATCACAAAAGCGGCACGTGCCGACTATCGTCATAAGAAACAATCCGGTGGTTCAGGTCAGTTTGGTGAAGTGCATCTGATTATCGAACCTTACACGGAAGGAATGCCCGAACCTGATTCCTACAAATTCGGAAATCAGGAATTCAAGATGAACGTCCGCGACAAACAGGAGATTCCTCTCGATTGGGGTGGCAAGCTTGTTGTCTACAACTGCATCGTAGGTGGTGCCATTGACGCACGTTTCATTCCCGCAATTGTAAAAGGCCTTATGGACAGAATGGAACAAGGACCTCTCACCGGCTCTTACGCCCGCGATGTGCGCGTGATGATCTACGATGGAAAGATGCATCCCGTTGATTCCAATGAAATCTCATTCCGTCTCGCCGGACGACATGCGTTCTCTCAGGCATTCAAAAATGCTAATCCTAAGATTCTCGAACCGGTTTACGATGTCGAGGTCTTCACTCCGGGCGACACTATGGGCGACGTAATGAGCGACCTACAAGGACGTAGAGCTATAATAATGGGTATGGAGTCTGACAACGGTATTGAGAAACTGAATGCAAAAGTGCCGTTGAAAGAGATGTCATCCTATTCCACATCTCTCAGTTCCATCACAGGCGGAAGAAGCTCATTCTCTATGCAATTCGCCTCTTACGAACTCGTGCCGGGTGATGTGCAGGAGAAATTGCTCAAAGAATACGCAGAGACACAAGAGGAAGAATAACTCAACCACTGACCAATTGTGTCAAAAGGGGCAGCAAAAGCTGTCCCTTTATTTTATGCAAGAATCTAATCATATTAAATCCAATTATACAAAAATCTCCCGACCATCCTATGGATAGCCGGGAGATCTTTATTTATGCAAACCTATCGGTTAGAACCAGCGGGTATATGCGAAGTCCTGACGATGAGGAAGATCAGGATTGTTGGGATACATACGGAGTGAATAGCGGAATACGCCTGCTGTGTCAAGCTCCGTCTTCAGATCGTAGGTATATACATTCCCCTCTTTCTTGACTATGGTCAGAGGTTCTGTACCTGCAAACTCGCTTGTACCGTCATGATCACGATATTTCACAACCTCTACTCCAATTGCATCACCAAGACCCTTAGTGTCGATGACACAGCTTACCTCGATCGGATTGCCGGTGCGGGCGGCACCATTACCTACAGAGTTCTCCTTGATGTCAACATTGACAATCTCCACCTGGTTCCACTTTGAAGCCACATTCTCTTTCCATGCCACGATCTCACGAGCCTTGGCATAGTTGTCTTTCTTGATCTCGGCTGCACGGTCTGCTTCCGGCACGTAAAGACGATCGATATAATCATCAAGCTGACGCTTCATTGTGAAGTGAGGTGCGATGTGTGCAATCGAACGTTTGATTCTATCAATCCATTCAGGGCTGTATCCCTTATAATTCTTATTAAAGTAAAGGGGTACGATCTCATTCTCAAGCATAGAATAGATAGTCGCAGCATCAAGACGGTCCTGCTGACCCTGATCTGTAAATGTGCGCTTCTCAGTAAGTGCCCAGCCTGCAAGCTCATCAAACTTATAGCCCTCATACCACCAGCCGTCAAGAACTGAGAAGTTAAGGACACCGTTCATCTCGGCTTTCTCTCCTGATGTGCCGGAAGCCTCAAGAGGACGAGTCGGAGTGTTCAACCAGATATCAACGCCGCTGACAAGACGCTTGGCAACAATCATGTTATAGTCTTCGAGGAAGATAATCTTGCCAAGGAACTGAGGCATCTTTGAAATCTCTATGATTCTCTTGATCAGACCCTGACCTGCGCCATCTGCCGGGTGAGCCTTTCCTGAGAATATGAACTGAACAGGATATTTCTCGTTGTTCACAATCTTAGCAAGACGGTCAAGATCGGTAAAGAGAAGGTGAGCACGCTTATAGGTTGCGAAACGACGGGCAAAACCGATGATAAGTGCATTCGGATTAATCTTCTCAAGAATATTGACTACTGCACCCGGATCTCCCTGGTTTTTGAGCCATTTCTCCTTGAAATCTCTCTTTACAAAGTTGATGAATTTGTTCTTGAGAGTCATTCGCATATTCCAGATCTCATCATCCGGCACATTGAAAATGCCCTTCCATGCATCCGGATTGCTCTGATCCTCAAAAAGTTGCTCGCCGAGTTTGTCGCCATAGAATGATTTCCATTCTGATGCTGCCCATGTCGGCATGTGCACACCGTTAGTCACGTATTTCACGTGGCTCTCTTCCGGTCCATAGCCCTTCCATACACCTGCAAACATCTTCTTGGATACCTCTCCATGAAGCCAGCTTACGCCATTTGCCTCCTGGCATGTGTTAAGTGCAAATACACTCATTGAGAAACGCTCCGGTGTGTCGGGGTTCTCTCTACCCATGTTGATAAGATCATTCCATGAGATTCCGAGTTTTGCAGGATACTCACCAAGATACTTACCAAGAAGGCTCTCCTCAAAGTAGTCATGACCTGCCGGAACCGGAGTATGAACTGTGTAGAGTGAGCTTGCACGAACCACCTCAAGAGCCACGTTGAACGGAAGATTCTCCTTCTGCACGTAATCAACAAGACGCTGGAGATTGAGCAATGCTGCATGACCCTCATTTGCATGATAGATATCTGTATGGATACCAAGACGATTCAGCATATAGATACCGCCGATGCCGAGAAGATATTCCTGCTTCATACGGTTCTCCCAGTCGCCACCATACAATTTATGAGTGATCGGGCGGTCATACTCGGAGTTCATGTCAAAATCAGTATCAAGAAGATAGAGATTCATTCTGCCCACATTGACACGCCATACATGGCAATATATGATTCTGCCGGGGAACGGCACTTCAAGAATCATCGGCAGACCATCCTCTCCAAGAACTGCCTCTATAGGTAGCTGATCGAAATTCTGGGGTTCATAGTTGGCAATCTGCTGGCCATCCATTGACAGAGACTGTGCAAAATAACCATAGCGATATAGGAAACCGACTGCGGTCATTGGCACACGGCTGTCTGATGCCTGCTTGATATAGTCGCCGGCAAGTACTCCAAGACCGCCGGAATAGATTTTCAAGCAATTGCAAAGACCATACTCCATTGAGAAATATGCCACTGACGGAATATCGTCACGCATTGGCTTACTCATATACTCCTTGAATGCAGCATAAGTGGAATTGATACGTTCCATCATGTGCTCATCTGCAAGGATCTCCTCAAGACGCTTTGAACTGATCTGCTGGAGAAGCATCACTGGATTCTCTCCCACCTTGCGCCATAGATCATGATCCAGATCACGGAACAAGTTTTTTCCTTCACTGTTCCATACCCACCACAAGTTTTTAGAAAGTTCCTCAAGAGCTTTCAGATCCTTGGGGAGCTGAGCGCTCACGGTGAGGCTACGCCACACCGGCTCATTTGTATTGCTTACCTGAAGTTTCATCGTTATAATATTATAAGGTTGTGTTTTTTATTTTTGACGAGCGTCTCTGTTGCTTGCTGCTACTTGAAACGCCTTGTAATATTCCTCTACAAAAAATTTCCAGTCTGCCTTGACTGACGTTGCCGTTGCTGCCGCGGATGCTTTCTTCTCCTCTTTGGAATCCATCTCGCTATATTTCTTTAGCTCGGTGGCAATAGCTGCGGCAGCTTCATCATAATTGGAATCTGTTCGTCCAACCACCCTTACGCCACATGCCGGAATAGAATTCTCAAAATTCGAAAGCACCCACTGTCCGAAGCCACTCTTATCTGTAGTGACCGTAGGCTTGCCAAACGCAACACTCTCAAGAGGTGTATAGCCCCATGGCTCGTAATACGACGGGAATACAGTCATATCAAGTGCCGGAAGGATATCATAATATGAGATATTGACGATTCCATCATTCCCGTCAAGATAACAGGGCACATATACCACCGAGACATTCCCTTTAAGTTTACCCTGTGCCTCAAGATCACGAACCCGACACGTAATACAATCGCTGTCCTCATTGTTCAGTCGATGTGTCATATAGTCCGGAGCCCCGTCAACAGGTTCGCCATTCTTCATTGATGCAAGAAGTTGAAGAGAAGGCTCTTTCACCCATGCCGGCACAAGTACAAGTGCAAGGATCTGCCTGTTTGGAGACTCCTCCTCAAGTTTCACGAGTGAATCAAGAAACAAGTCAAGTCCTTTATTGCGATATTCATTACGTCCGGAAGTCGCCACTATTACCGTGTCGTCTGCAAATTTCTTCCCCTTTAGGGACCCTGCAATAGCAAGAAGCTGTGAGCGTCCCGACTTTCTCAACGAATTTGCCTTCTTACTTCCGGGCACAAAATCCGGTTCAAAGCCGTTGGGCGTCACCACCTGCGGACGGATATCAAGCAACTGCTCACATTCATCAGCTGTCAGATCACTCACTGCCGTAAAGCAATCCGCCTCGTGCGCACAAGTCTTTTCAAGAGAATGTTTTGCCTCCATATTGAGTTCACGCGCCATTTGATCTCCGTTATAGCCAGAGAAATAATCATAGAGAGGTTTGCCATTACCACAGATACTTCTTCCGATGCTCGTTGCGTGAGTGGTAAATAATGTGGCGACCTGAGGCATGATCATTTTAAGATACAAAAGTCCCATGCCTGTGGTCCATTCATTGAAATGGGCAGTCACTGTATTCTTCTCCACTTTAAGATGTTCGGCAAGCGACTTCATTACTATAGCTGACGCCACTGCAAACGCACATCCTTCATGATAATCTCCGTATGCATTCATGGAGTTCACACCATAAAGCTCCCACATCTTGCCGAATATGGAATTAAGCTGAGAATAGACTCCATCAAATTTTACAAGAATAACCTGAGGTGAACCCGGAATGTTCCATCGACCCACTCGAATCGAAATATCGTATGGCAATTTAAGCTTGGAAGCGGCCTGCTTCAACAACGTTTTCCTTTCTACGAAATATGGAGAGCTATTTTCTTCTGTCCATACATCCGGACCGATAAATATCAGCCGATCGCCGTATTTTGCCTGAAGAACCCTGGCTTTCGTGGAAAGCACCGTGTAAATGCCCCCGATTTTGTTACACACTTCCCAACTGGTCTCCATCAGGAGGTTAATACCGTCGCGACATGATCGCATGTCTTTCTGCATAATCTTTTTTAATCTTTTTTACCTGCGACAAGTGAATCTAAACCTTTCACTGTTAAGCAATTCATAATTATCTTATCCATATAGGAATCCTTTATCATATTGACAAATAAGTCTATATGAATAAGATTTATTTATCGTATTCGCGACAAAATTACAAAAAATCAATGAAATAGACAAATATATCAGCCTAAAATCATCGTTTTTACAAACATTTGAACATCCTTAGTCTACGAAACTACGATTTCCAAATATAATTGGAAGATGGAGCTAAATTGTCTCCGGCAATTTTATTCAATATGCCACGGCTATTGACTTATTGAAGTTGCCTAAACTTCATCTAATCATAAAACAGATTCGCCAATCTTATAAATTGGCGAATCTGTTTGGCATGCCTAAATCGGCGCGTTTATCAAAATGGGAGATCCTCATCGCTTGAAGCCGGAGATGCGGTAAATGCCGGCTGTGTGGCTGGAGCGCCAAATGCTGGAGCAGCTGGCTGCTGAGGTGCGCCGTATGATGGCATTTGTGGGGCAGGATTCTGCACAGGTGCCATATAATCGCGTGCCTGATATACGTTGACGTCTGTATACCAACGTCCATTGAATTCTCGGCTCTCCAGATCACATGAAAGGACATAATCCCTACCTGGCTCCAAGTGAATATTGTCTACACGATCTCCGAATATATGAAATTTCACCTTACGGGGATATGCTCCGAAAGTCTCAAGAACCATCTCTCTCTTCTTCCACGGATTCCCGGCCTTTGAAGTTCCCGACTGGATTCCAAGATCCAGAATTATTTTTCCTTCTATTTCCATTTTATTTTTAGTTTTGCTTCTTGTCCGACCAGACGTATATCCAACACCAAGTCGAATCCCAAAGCGAATTATTTAATGTCCAGAATTAAGAAGACATAATGAAAATGGCAGTATGATAGTGCCTTAATCATTTACTACGCCTCACTTAGTCTGCGAAATTACTATTTTAACTTTGATTGTGCAAATTTATTCTCAAAATAATATTTTAACGATAGCAAAACCTGTACGCATATCCGTTGCACATTTGATTATTCTTCATTAATTTTGCAAAAACATCTCATCCCTTATTACAACATGATTGAGCATATTTTAAAATATTTCCCGAATCTCTCCGATCTTCAGATAGATCAGTTCAACCGAATGATTCCACTCTACGCGGAATGGAATGAGAAAATAAACGTGATCTCCCGAAAAGATATATCTAATATAGAGATCAACCACATATTGCATTCCCTTGCAATCGCAAAATTCATAAAATTCTCCGATGGATCTGAAATTATGGATTTCGGATCAGGTGGAGGATTCCCCGGGATTCCATTAGCTGTTTTATTCCCCGACGTGCATTTCCATCTCATCGACCGGATAGGGAAGAAAATGCGTGTGGCAAACGAAATTGCTGAAGCTATAGGTATGAAAAATGTATCCACACAACATGGTGATTCCGGAGAATGCCACCGGCTATTTGACTTCGTGGTCAGCCGAGCTGTAATGCCACAACCGGATCTCGTGAGGCTTGCAAAAAAGAATATCTCAAACGTACAGAAAAATGCAATCCCAAATGGCATAATCACCCTCAAGGGCGGAGATCTCACCCACGAGATAATGCCCCTAAAGGATAGATCTGAAATTATAAATATCAATAATTATTTTGATGAGCCATTCTTTGATTCAAAAAAAATTGTTTATACTATTGTGTAAGGGGCAATATCTGTCAGTCTTCCAAACCCCACCTTCAATCTCTCCATTCAAGAGGTAGGGAGATGCACAGACATTCCATCCTTCGAAAATTATCAAACCAGTAATCTTCATTTATTATGAAAGTAGCTATATTTCAATTTGCAATCTTCGGCATCAATTCTTACGTGGTGTATGACCCCGACACAAGATGTTGTGCCATAATTGATCCGGGCATGACCAACTGTAAGGAAGAAAATGCCATTGTGGATTTTATCGACAGGAACAAACTCAGCGTGAAATACGTCATAAACACCCATCTGCACATAGATCATGCCGTAGGAAACGAATTCCTGAAGGATAAATATAATGTCCCCGTTCTTGCTCATGAGCTTGATCGTCCGCTTGGTGAAAGAATGCTACTACAGGCTCAGATGTTTGGACTACCCGAACGTTTCAAAAACGTTGAGATTTCGGAATATCTGCATGATGGTGAAATCATAAAGATCGGCAATGGTGAGTTAAAAGTCATCTGCGTACCAGGGCATTCACAGGGGAGCGTGGCATTATACGATGAGAAAGACAATTTTGTCATTGTGGGGGATGCTCTTTTCTCAGGAAGTATCGGTAGGACCGACCTTCCCGGAGGAGATTACGATCAATTGATATCAAGCATAAGGTCACGGTTATTGACTCTACCTCCGCAGACAATAGTCTATCCGGGGCATGGACCACACACCACTATTGCACAAGAAAGACAACATAATCCATATCTCAACAATTAATAATAATCGCCCGATATGATATCTCAGTTTCATATCGGGCGATTATTATTGAATCAAATCACTTCCCTCCTACATAATAACATTTTACTTGTCCGACAGGTAGACTTCCCACTACAAGCAACGGTATATGTGAGCTATCCGTAGATATCCAGGTGTCGATATCATCACTCGACTTCTTTTTGCCTGCTTGCGTAAATTTAAATTTTATGTGATAGGCATCACGCTCGCTCTTATCCCGAAGTTTTATACGCTCCTCCCCTACGCATCTTATCGTGATTGACTCCACCTTTGATCCGGAAAATACCGTTGCCGTTACCACCTGATTATTTTTCAGACGGGCATAATCTATGTTTCTCAAAAAATAGAATACACTTAGCATGTCATACACAGGCCATGTCCCTGACAGTTTCTTTTCCGAAGAGGTTATGCTGCCATCCTTCTTCTGACGCACTCTTTTGGCATGCCCATCAACAGAATTTCCGGAATAGATATACTTGATATCATCCCTGCTATATTTCCCTTTTTCATGAGCCACCTTCGTATATGTCAGCGGTTTCAGTCCATCCTTCTTCAGTTTCCCGCTCAACGTGTCACGCACCTGATAAAATTTATCAGCCCATGGCTTGGTCTTACCTACAAGACGCAACTGATAAAAGTCACCTTGATTCTTAAGCGACAAGACCGCCTCTCCCGCATCCTTATGAATAAGACCCCATTTATACGATATCACGTAATGAAGATTCTCATTATTAAAAGTGCCTGCAAAAACATTAAATGCACCCAACAACAAGACACACGATACAATTATAGTCTTTAATTTATTCATAATAAGCGTATTTCTACTCATACTGATAACAGTTGGTTAAACTTCACCTTACAAAGATAAGACATAATCCGGAATAATACAAAAGCACCCCGACCTATGCCGAGGTGCTTTAGATATTTCAAATCCAAATATTCTCTCAATTACCCATATTGGGATCAATAATACAGAGAAAGAATCTGCTCTAATTTCGCTGCCTGTTGAACTCCTGACTCTCGCCATTCTATATTGCCATTCTTAAATACCATCAACGTCGGTACTGACCTGACATTATAGAATGATGCCAAATTCTGATTTTGATCAATATCCACCTTTATTATTCTTGCCTTATCGCCGATTCTGTCATGAAGCTCCTCCAATATTGGATGCATCATTTTACATGGTCCACACCATGTCGCGAAGAAATCCACGAGCACAGGTTTCTCTGAATTGATTATGTCTTCAAATTTTTCCATAATTAAGATTATTTTTAATTCTCATCAATATCCTTTCGGACTTTCTATTATTGTTAACGCTTGTGCCTTCATTTTGTTTATGTATGTTCCAAGCCGGCAACCACATCCCCCAACAGACAACACGATCCGGCATCTTATCAAAATGCTATAATATCGATATATTCTTATTAAATAAACTCCGCACCTCTCCAAAAGAGCATAAATTCATACAAAACATCTGTCACATTGTCATAATTCACAAATTTTAATACTATTTCCCATTATAAAATTTTGCCACATTCCAACTTATGCCTATATTTGCAGCGCTCTTTCCGAATGACGTTTTCGGAAAATAAATATGCCTTAATATTTCAGGCTACTTTTTAAACCCAATTTAATTACCAACTGTATGGACAATACCTTAAATCTAAATCCGAACAAAGTGGTGCAATTCCTTAAGAAAGTCCCGGATCAAATAAGGAAAACGGATCTCATCCGTTTTGTAAAAGAAAACGGCATCCGTATGATCAACTTCATGTATCCTGCCGATGACAACCGACTCAAGACATTAAATTTTGTAATCAACTCTGAAGAATATCTTGATTCAATTCTGACATACGGTGAGCGTGTCGACGGGTCAAGCCTATTCCCATTCATTGAAGCAGGCAACAGCGACCTATACGTGATTCCGAGATATGCTACAGCTTTCGTCGATCCTTTTGCTGAGATACCCACACTCACAATGCTGGCATCATTCTTCAACAAAGAAGGATTGCCTCTACATTCTTCTCCGGAATACACTCTTAGAAAGGCCTGTGAATCTTTCCATGAAGTAACCGGAATGGATTTCTATGCTATGGGGGAATTGGAATATTATGTAATATCCGAAGACACCGGTCTGTTCCATGCCAACGACCAGAAAGGATACCACGAATCCGCTCCATACGCGAAGTTCAATGATTTCCGTGTGGAATGTATGAATCTTATCGCCGAATCTGGTGGGCAGATAAAATACGGGCACAACGAGGTGGGTAACTTCACCATTGATGGAATGATATATGAGCAGAATGAGATTGAATTTCTTCCGGTGCCGGCACAATTGGCTGCCGACAATCTGATGATTGCAAAATGGATAATACGTACTCTCGCTGCAAAGAAAGGATATGACGTGACGTTTGCGCCTAAAATCACTGCCGGGAAAGCTGGAAGTGGACTGCATATCCATTTCAAGATAATGAAGGGCAACCGGAATATGATGACTGAAAATGGAGTTCTGAGCGATATTGCAAAAAAAGCGATTGTTGGAATCCTGGAGCATGCCGATGCTATAACTGCAATGGGGAATAAGGTGCCCACAAGCTACTTCCGGCTCGTTCCTCATCAAGAAGCTCCCACTTCTATATGTTGGGGCGACCGCAACAGGTCGGTGCTCGTAAGGGTACCTCTCGGATGGACCGGCGAAAACGATATGTGCTCTATTGCCAATCCGCTTGAAAATGACTGCATCTCAACTCCACCTCAGAAACAGACTGTAGAACTAAGAAGTGCCGACTGTTCAGCCGACATATATCAGCTCATTGCGGCTATGGTTGTGGCTGCCCGCACTGGATTTGAGATGGAGAACGCCCTTGATAGGGCTGACGACCTCTACGTGAGCGTGAACATACACAACGATGAGAATAAAGAGAAACTTGCTCAGTTGAAATCATTGCCCGACAGTTGTGTCGCATCCGCAAAAGCACTTGCAGGTCAACGCGAGATTTTCGAAGAGCGTGGAATATTCTCGCCACAGCTTATTGACGGCATTATTGCAAAGTTGTCATCCTTCAATGATGGAGATCTACGTGAATCTCTATCCGGCAAGCCCGAAGAGATGATGGAGATTGTCAGAAAATACTGGCATTGCGGATAAGTCCACTAATCGCTCTGAATAGAATCCATTCCGAATAAGAACATAGAAATAAATCGGCTGCGTCAGAATGAGACGCAACCGATTTATTTTTATGTACATTCTTTATATTTATCCCCTTTTTCACTTTATCGCCGACGAATCGTCTGATATATGCACATCCATCTGCGGGAACGGGAATGAGAAGCCACGTTCCGGCAATTCCTTATAGAACCGCTCGTTCATCTCAAAATAGAGTCCCCAATAATTTGACGAATGTGTCCATGCCCTGACAACTATATTTATGCTGCTTGCCGCTAATTCGCTCAATCCCACGAATGGCGTGCAATCCTTCTTGACCGGCAATCCCTCATTCATGGAAATCTGCTCACGCAATTTCTCCTCTATCAACTGATGCCGACGCTTCCTGTTGCTTCGGAATCGGGACCACCATCCACCCTTCTTCTCTTCTACAGGCTGCACATCTGCCACATTCGCATCCGGAGAATCTGACAATCTCTGCTTGACGTCATCATCAATGTATTTCTTGACGACACGCTCATCTGAATCAAGCATCGACAAGATTACCTTTCGTGCTGCCGCATAATCTGTTCCGTATGAAAGTCCGATTACCCAATCCACCCTACGGTACTGCTCAAGCGAATAATTATTGATAGACCCCGTTGATAATCCTCCGTTTGGTATGATTATCGCCTTGTTATCCCCCGTATTTATGACCGTATGGAATATCTGTATCTCCTTAACTGTTCCGGAAAATCCCTGTGCCTCGATAAAATCACCCACCTTATATGGTTTCAGCAACAATATCAGGACGCCACCAGCAAAATTCTGCAAGGTTCCGCTCAACGCCATACCTATTGCCACGCCTGCCGAGGCAAACAATGCGAGGAATGAACTCGTCTCAATACCTATTATACCTACTATCGTTATAATCAATATGAAATATAATACAATTCTTACTAACGACAGCACAAAAGTAGTAAGGGAGGCATCTACCTTACGGTTTACCATTATAGAATAGACCAGTCCATATATCTTTTTTATTATGAACTTGCCTATATAAAACACCAAGATAGCGAGAAGCATCCGAAACGTGAATTGCACGATTCCACTTGCTATTCCGCTCAACGCATCCTCAAGACCGAGGCTTTTTACGACTTCCAATATATCCTTGCCATTGCTGACATCGGCCGCCGACTGCAGTTCTTCCGTCTGAATCATATCTTTCTATTATAAGTGACTAATCATTTATTCAAGTTCAACTTTTGGATACACTCGTTTATACCAGTCCAACGTATGATAGTACTGAGCCTTTTCCGACGAATCACTCTCCGAGAACCGGAAACATGACACACCGGAATAATTATCAGCTGATATCGGACGTCCGTTAAAATCATAATCCGTGGCTGACTTATATATAACAAATTCATCCATCAGTCGTTCAAAATCTTCAGACGTCATATCTGTCGGATTCATCTCCATGACTCTTCGCGTATATTGCCCGAAATCATAAAATGGTCCAAACTTACCTCTTGAATAGGTCTGAAGACCTGACGACGACGGAGCCTTTGAAAATCCGGAATATGCCCGATTGCAATATTCAGCGACTATCTCTATCTTCGTCATGTCCATAACCGCGATTGTTGCCACCCGATATGACGATGACGGATGATCCGAATAATAAGTGAAAAATTCTGACGCCGCGCTCTTCAAATCCGGTGTCTCCTTTAATATATAAGGTATCGTCAGATTATATGGCATACCGGGGGTATATACTTCCGTAGGATAAGCCACAAAAGTATCACATTTATCCCTCAATTCGTATGCAGTCTCAATCCCACTCATATAGCAGGCATCAAACCAGATGAAATCAAACACCCCATCCGGTATCGCATCGGCAAGCTCATCAATATCTATCTCATCGTAATAACCCTTATCCTTTTCAGGATTATTATCAGAGCCAAATGAATAGAATGAATGGCGGGTTTCCGAAAATACCATCTCATCACGATCCGACCTCGTATCATGAGTAGAGAATGAGGGATCTATTCCGGTACCATGCGACCAAAATATCAATCCATAGTTATTGGCATTGGTAAGAGCCCTGACATCTTCTATAACCGCACTTATTCTTCTGGGATCGGTGGAATAGATATCCTTATCATAGCTCTTGACTGAGATAAACTCACATACGCCATCTCTTCCTCGCCTAAGTTGCAATAATCGTGCTGAATCATTCCTTGTCACCTGATACACCATCATCGACAATCCGGTCAAGTCCATATCGCGTGCTGCCTCGAGAATCTCATCTTTATCCGACAATAGATTTTCATATAGATTATTAGATGCCACTGCATAAAGAAGCACACATCGTTTGATCGAATCCGGTTCCGTAGGTCCTTGCGGCTTGTCATCACCACAAGAGGACATTGACATCACTACCGACAATAATGCGGTTCCATATAAGGGTAACTTTCTATTCATTATCATAAATACGTAAAACCTGTTGATTTAAGTCGTTTAAGCTATTTTTTGCGCTATCCATAAATGGAAACCGACAATTTTACGACATAACTTTATAACGTCATTTCCCTTGCTTTAATATATTTTACGTCAAAATTTGATTTTTCTTCATTATTCTTTAGCTTTTCATAATTTTATGTTAAATTTGCACTGTAATGTTAAAATCATTATCCAATCCTTTATAAACTTATAGCCCTTAATTTTGTTAAATCTATAAAAGATTTATGAAATTATATCATAAATCACCAAATCTTTTGATATGAAAAAATCCATTATATGGCTACTCACAATTGTGATGTCAATCACGTTCGGAGCTCTGCTCTACTTTCAACTCATGTATCTGGAGAACATGGTCAAGATGAGAGAGGCACAGTTCTCTGAAACCGTATTACGTTGTATGTCGGCGACGTCTGCTTTTCTTGAACGAAAGGAAACACTACATTTCCTTCAGGAAGACGTGGATATCATCGAAAAAAGTCTTATTGACGATTATACTGATACGGACAACGGGGAGACGTTCAGCTATTCCGTAAAAGGTCATGACGGCACTATTACAAATTACACCCTCGCTGCCGAAAAGGAAAAACCTACCAATGGCAATTCCAATCTCATATTCCCCTCCCCTACAAATAATGTAGCCAACAGATACAAAAATATGCAGGAAGTCATCAGAAGCCAATATCTATATCAGAAAGGGCTGCTTGATGAGGTGATTCTGGCTATTCTGCGGGATTCTGGGAAACGACCTGTTTTCCAACGTGCCGACTCCACGATCATAAGGAATCATCTTTCCTCAGAGCTTGCCAACAACGGGCTTACACTACCCTTTGAGTTTGCCGTCACAACAACCCAGGATGCAATAATATATGCATCCCCACGATATGACGAGAATATAGGCAAAGGGAAATATTCCCAGACTTTATTTCCCAACACAGATAGCAAGCTGAAACTGAATGTGGAATTCCCTAATCAAAAGAATTACATATTCTCCTCTGTACGATTTATAATTCCCACTCTCGCATTCACTCTCATTCTGCTCGTAGTTTTCCTCTACACAATCATACTGGCATTCAGACAGAAGAAAATTACTGAAATGAAGACCGATTTCATCAATAATATGACCCATGAACTGAAGACTCCGATTTCAACGATTTCCCTTGCAGCTCAGATGCTCAACGACAACTCGATACAGAAATCGCCATCCTCTCTGAAACATCTGTCGCAGGTCATTTCCGATGAGACAAAAAGACTCCGTTTCCAAGTGGAGAAAGTATTGCAGATGTCGGTATTTGATAATTCCGACAGCAGTGCATTGAAATTTACGGAAGTTAATGCCAACAAAATTGTAGAAAATGTGGTTAATACTTTCAAGATAAAGGTGGAGAAATATGGCGGATCCATTAGTTGCGCGCTCAACGCAGACAATGCAATGATCAGTGTCGATGAGATGCATTTCACAAATATAATCTACAACCTTCTTGATAATGCCGTGAAATACATGCGTGAAGATACCGAACCGCAATTGAAGATAACCACCCGGGATATTGACTCCAATCGTCTTGAAATCAGAATTAGCGACAACGGTATCGGCATAAAGAAGGAAGACCTTAAAAAGATATTTGAGAAATTCTATCGTGTGTCTACCGGCAACCGACATGATGTCAAAGGGTTCGGACTCGGTCTGGCTTACGTCAAAAAGATGGTGACCATCTTCGACGGGTCTATAAGTGCTGAAAGTGAACTTGGTAAAGGATCGGATTTCATAATCACACTCCCTCTTATCCCACAAGAGGATGAAGAGAATTAACTTTGATTTTTAAATTTAATAATAGATATTGATATGGACGAGAAACTTAAAATTTTGCTTTGCGAGGATGATGAAAATCTCGGAATGCTCTTGAGAGAATTCTTGCAAGCCAAAGGCTTCAATGCCGACCTCTATCCCGACGGGGAAAAGGGATATAAAGCGTTCCTGAAAGGAAAATACGACCTGTGTGTGCTCGACGTGATGATGCCTAAGAAAGACGGATTCACTCTCGCTCAAGAGATAAGAAACGTAAATAGCGAGGTGCCTATCATTTTCCTTACGGCAAAAGCTCTAAAGGAAGACGTGCTCGAAGGATTCAAACTCGGAGCCGACGACTATATAACCAAGCCTTTCTCTATGGAGGAATTGGTATTCAGAATTGGTGCGATCCTGCGTAGGGTGAAAGGTAAGAAAGATAAGGAAATCACTCTATACAAGATTGGGAAATATACGTTCGACACTCAAAAGCAAGTACTTATCGCTGATGATAAGACCCAGAAACTCACAACCAAGGAATCTGAACTGCTTGCTCTTCTCTGTTCTCACATAAATGAAATTCTCGAACGTAATTTCGCACTCAAATCCATCTGGATTGACGACAATTACTTCAACGCGAGAAGTATGGACGTGTATATTACAAAACTACGTAAGCTACTTAAAGACGATCCAAATATCGAGATCATCAATATCCACGGCAAGGGCTATAAACTTATAGCTCCTGAAGGTCAAGTCTCTTCGCAAGAGATATGACGACTTTCTGGAATTTCCATCCTTAATGTGTCTACGGGAGAGAGCGGCAACAATCGCATCTCTCCCGTAGACATACATATTAGGGTGATGAAGATTCTATAATTTTACGTAGAAAATCTCAATCCCTACTCTTTACGCGTCCCTCATAGTAATTTATAAATGCCTTATTGACAAGTCTATTCCCTCCAGGAGTTGGATAATCTCCCGTGAAATACCAATCACCGGGATGATGGGGTATAGCCTTATGTAGATTTTCAACTGTCTGAAACACAATCTTCACCTTAGCTCTTACTGTATCCGGAGTAAGCATTTCTGCTATCTTGTCGGAAATCTCCTCATCACTGAAATTTTTATAGATATCCTTCACGTAATTACGGATTTCCTCTTTTGGCAAACTCTCCTGATCCTTGCAACGTCGGTACACCGAATCTATAACATCATGCATGCCTCGTTCCTCCAAAAGCGACATGGCGGCTCTAAATGCGATAAACTCCCCCATACGAGACATATCAATACCGTAACAATCAGGATAACGCACTTGAGGAGAACTTGACACTATAATTAATTTTGATGGATTCAGACGGTCAAGTATCCTGATGATAGACTGACGCAAGGTCGTGCCTCGTACTATGCTGTCGTCTATCACCACCAGATTATCACCTCGGTTGATTGAGCCGTATGTGATATCATACACGTGGGCGGCAAGATCATCACGGGTGCTACCCTCCGATATGAATGTGCGGAGCTTGATATCCTTTATAGCCACCTTCTCTTTTCTGACACGACGATGAAGCACCTCCGATATATTCTCATCCGTCAATGCCCCTGCTGCTGACAGTTGCTGAATCTCCTTAATCTTCTGACCTATCAGATTATTTTCAATCCCCTCCACAAGTCCATAAAAAGCCACTTCCGCCGTATTGGGAATGAATGAAAATACCGTCTTGTCTATATCATTATCCACAGCATCCAGTACCGGATCAACCAGATAACGCCCAAGAGTCTTCCTCTCATTATATATATCCTTGTCTGATCCCCTTGAAAAATAAATACGCTCAAAACTACAACGTGAATTACTCTTCGCCGGAAGAATACGCTCAATATCTACTGTACCATCACGGTCAACCACCAAAGCACATCCCGGCTCAAGCTCCTCCACATCTTCAGTCTGAAGGTTGAATGCCGTCTGTATGACCGGTCGTTCACTTGCCACAACCACAATCTCTTCATCCTTATAATAAAATGCCGGACGTATACCGTTGGGGTCTCTCATTGCCCACATATCACCGTTACCGACAATGCCGCAGATCACATAGCCGCCGTCCCACATCGGAGAACAACGTCTGAGTATCTTCGATACGTCAAGATCTCTGGCAATACTCTCCGCAAGTTCAAGATACGATAATCCGGAATCCTTATGAAGCGCATACAGACGCTCATTCTCCCTGTCAAGCGCATGACCCAATTGCTCCAGAAGGAGAAACGTATCGGCATATAGACGGGGATGCTGACCTGTACTTACTATGGAATCAAAAATCTCATCCACGTTTGTCATGTTGAAATTACCGCACAGAAGCATATTGCGCGAACTCCAATTATTGCGCCGCATAAACGGATGTGTATAATTAAGACCTGACCTACCCGTGGTGCTATAACGCAGATGCCCCATATACACATTGCCCAAATATGGCACATCCTTATAATCCGGATCTTCAAGTGACCGCCCTGTACGTTGACTCTCCTGAGCTATCTCTTTATAAACGGCATCAAACACTTTTGTAATTGCATCCGCCCCTTGTGCCCGCTGGCGGAATATATATTCATTTCCAGGCAACACATCAAGTTTAACGCATCCTATGCCTGCTGCCTCCTGTCCGCGGTTATGCTCCTTCTCCATTATAAGATAGAGTTTATTCAAACCATAGAAAGGGGTGCCGTATTTTTCCTTATAGTAATTGAGTGGCTTAAGCAGGCGTATCATCGCCACGCCACATTCATGTTTTATCAGTTCCATATATAATTTATCTTCCCTTCTCTGTGCTATATGCTATCGCTGCTTCCATAAACGACTCAAACAATGGATTTGGATTGAGCACCGTACTTTGGTATTCCGGATGATACTGCGTGCCTACAAACCATCGGTTGCCTTTCAGTTCAACTATCTCCACCAAGTGTGTGTCAGGATTCTCTCCGACACATTGCAAACCGGAAGCCTCGAACCGGTCTCGATAATCGTCGTTAAATTCAAAGCGGTGGCGATGACGCTCCCTTATATGAGTGGTGCCGTATGCCTGCGCTGCCTTCGAACCCTCCCGAATAACACAGTCATATCCTCCAAGGCGCATCGTGCCGCCGAGATTGGAGATACTTTTCTGCTCCTCCATCAAGTCTATCACATTATAAGGTGTAGTTGAATCCATTTCCGTTGAATTGGCATTCTTCATCCCGAGCACATTCCTTGCAAATTCTATCACCATACACTGCATGCCGAGGCAGATGCCGAACGTAGGCACATCATGCTCCCTACACCATTTTATCGCCACAAACTTCCCCTCGATACCACGCTGACCGAACCCCGGTGCAATTATGACGCCATCCATATCCCTCAGTTTCTCATCTACGTCTGATTCCGTCAACTTCTCTGAATGGATATAGACCAACTCAAGTTTACGGTCGCAATATGCAGCGGCATGGTTCAGCGACTCGCTTATCGATTTATAAGCATCCTGCAACTCCACATATTTCCCCACAAGACCTATCCTTATCCTCTTTGTGGCATGTTCCAATTTATGCAGGAAGTTATTCCAGGCACTGAGATCCGGATCTCCATCTCCATTAAGTCCGGTCTTTTCAAGCACTATTCTGTCAAGTCCCTCCTTATGCATCATGATCGGCACTTCATATATGGAAGATGCGTCAAGACTCTGGATAACCGCATCAGTCGATACATTACAGAACTGAGCCACTTTCCTACACATCGACTGAGGCAATTCCTTCTCCGTGCGCAACACAAGGATATCAGGCTGGATACCTGCCTGCTGAAGCATCTTGACTGAATGCTGTGTAGGCTTCGTCTTCAATTCCTTGGCAGCCTTAAGATAAGGCACGTAAGTGAGATGTATGCACACTGCATTCTTGCCAAGTTCCCAACGCAACTGCCTTACAGCCTCAAGATAGGGAGTGGATTCTATATCTCCGACAGTACCTCCTATCTCCGTGATGACAAAATCAAAATTACCTTTATCACCCAGCCTTTTCACACATCGCTTTATCTCATCAGTTATATGAGGTACGATCTGAACCGTTTTCCCAAGATAATCCCCTCGCCGCTCCTTATCTATGACCGATTGATAGATTCTACCCGTGGTGACATTGTTTGCCCGTGTAGTCTCAATGTTAGTAAACCTCTCATAATGCCCGAGATCAAGATCTGCTTCATGTCCGTCTACCGTCACGTAGCACTCTCCATGCTCGTAGGGATTCAAAGTGCCCGGATCTATGTTGATGTAGGGATCAAATTTCTGAATAGTCACTCTATATCCTCTTGACAAAAGAAGCCTTGCCAACGATGAGGATATGATCCCCTTACCCAATGATGACACTACGCCACCGGTCACAAAAATGTACTTTGTATCCATTGATATATTATTTTGATTAGGTATTCTTTCCGTCCTTAACATTGCATGCACCATGAAAAAAAGAGAATCGGCATCAGAGGTGGGCTGTACTTCCGTCTGCCGATCATCTCTAACGCCGATTTTTATCTGTTTTTCTTCCGTTTGCGGGTATCGGATTATTCTTGATATCGTTTTATGGAGGGTAGTTACCCCAACCGACGCGCAAACACCACTTTGGCAATATTCCGCGCCGCGTTGAGGGATAATTAATATTGTCTTTTGTTCAAACATACTGTTTTTACCCGATCCCAAATCCTTATCAGAATAGTATTTTACCACATCAGGACATGAAATTTTCCGCGATGTTATTTTTTACAAGCTGCAAAACTACATCTTTTTCACAAATCTCGCAAATTTTTATTTATTTTTTATCATTATTTTTTTATCGGCAAAATCTCAAAATATCCCTTTTTTTATATAATTTTGCAGCATGTAAAATTAGCTATTAGTCCTTAAATTCCTCGGATAACATTTTTACGACATATCCATGACATATAATTTGGTGATAAGTGGTTATTATTCCAGGTGTTTTTATCTATGTTTTATATTTATATTGTGTCGCTGATATGTTATGCATGTGTCGTATTTTTGGTACCCGTAGGTTACTTTTTTGGTACCCGTGGATTTCAGTTTTGGTACTCGTGGTACTTTTGATACTCATCTTTTTTTAATCAATCAGTTATGGCATCAGTAAAAGAACCGGTGCGACTCCGGGAAAAGAGTCTCGCCAACGGTAACAAGTCGTTGTATCTTGCGATATATGTAAACGGTCAGAGAAGCTATGAGTTTTTGCGGCTGTATCTGATCCCTGCCAAGACTAAGGCGGACAGGGACCGGAATAAGGAAACGCTGGCTCTCGCCAACTCGGTCAAGGCCCAGAGAATCCTCGAAATACAGAATGGCACGTATGGCATCAGGAAGGCAAGGAAGGATGTGAGGTTCTATGACTTCATTGAGAATCTGGTAAGGACACACCAGAAGGGATCCAGCGCGAACAGGTCTATCCATCACTCGTGTATGAACCGGCTTAAGGATTATGACGGTCGGATAAATCTGACGTTTGCGGACATCACTGCCGAGTGGGTGAAGGGATTTTACAAATATCTTGACGAGTGTGACGATAATGAGGATTCCAAGTTCGGGAGGTTGTCACCAAATTCAAAAAGGGTGTATTTCGGCATATTCAAGAGTTTCCTTAACAAGGCTCTCTCGGAAGGGATCATCGACAAGCTGCCGACACATAACGTGCCGTGCTTTGCCGGGGAGGACAGTGTGCGCGAATACCTGACCATCGAGGAGCTGAAAAGGCTCGCTTCGACGGAGTGTCTTTATCCGGAGGTGGGAAGGGCGTTCCTGTTTTCGTGTCTGACGGGTCTGCGGCGCTCTGACATCGTGAAACTGACGTGGGGTGAGGTATCTACCCTTGCGGGGAGAACGCGGCTTATATACCGCCAGAAAAAGACGAGGAGCCAGGAGTATCTCGACATAACGGCACAGGCGGCGGAATTGCTCGGTGAGCGAGGGGATGCGGGTCCGGACGATCTTGTGTTTGATTCGATCTATCATCCACAGCGGACAATCGATATTCTGCGGGGATGGGCTGCCATGGCCGGGATAGACAAGAATATCACTTTCCATTCCGGACGACATACATTCGCGGTGATGATGCTGACGTTGGGGACAGACATCTATACCGTAAGCAAGCTTCTCGGGCACCGTTCGCTCCAAACGACCCAGATCTATGCGAAGATCGTGGACGCGAAGAAGCAGGAGGCGGTTGACAATATCCCGCAAATATTCTGATCGGGACGGGAGGGAGGAGGCTGTTTTTCCTTCCTCTCCATTTCTTAAAATATGTTAACAAAAATTTTTCTTTCTCGCGCGTATGCGCGTATGCGCGAAGTGAGAGAATATATATATATCTTTTCTTTTATTTGTGGTATAAATGCAGCATTAATCGGTATAAATGCAGCAATATCACGTATTTATTGCCATTAATGCAGCATTTATGGGAATTAATGTTACATTTATTCGGATAAATGTTGCATTTATTATGATTAATCCTACATTTATAAGTGGTAAAAAATGGCTTAAAACAGGCGTTTTTACCCCTTTTTTACCCTGTTTTCGGGGGTGTTTTTGCATGTTTTTGAATTATTGCAAACTTTTGTGCATTTATTGCGATAAATGCAGCATTAATCGGATAAATACGGTATTAATCGGATAAATGCAACATTTATGGGAATTAATGTTACATTTATTCGGATAAATGTTGCATTTATAGCTGTATTTCACGGTTTTTATAGTGTGTTTCTTGTGCATTTCCGTGCGTTTTCCGGCTTGTAATAGATCGGGGATGAGGCGTTGAATTTTTAATTATATTTAATATTAGTTAACAATATTATACAGTCGGGATCAAGGGCGTGGGAAGGGGGTCTACAAGTAGAGATTAGTAGATTGGAGCTGTTTTCGGGTGGTCGTTCATGGGTGTGGGCGGCCGCCTGTTTTTGTTGTCTTTTTTTTGTTGCCATTTGTTTTGCAGGTCGGCAAATAATGACTATCTTTATAGCCTAATCCATTATAACCTAATCCTATCCTAAAGAAATGAAGACTGATCCGCTTGAATCGATCATGACGCTCAGGGAGTGGCATGACTATACCGCTAATTTTTCGCTCAAATCCTACAGGGAGTCGCTGCAACGTAAGTTGTCGGCCCTTGACGTCATAGGCATGACGGAGGGGAGCGTGACGCCGGAGAAGCTGAGACTCGTGGCTATAATCGACAAGCTCGCCGACAGGGTGCTGTTTGGTGGGGAGGAGAAGCCGCGGTCGCTGGAGGAGTATTCCGACGAGGAGCTCGGCGCGGAGATCCAGAGGCGCGAGCTGCTCCGGCTGGAGGCTGAGCGCAAGGCTGCGAGGATCTGCGGCAACTGCAGGCATGTGTTTCAAATTCCGGAGATTGCGGATAAATCGTTCTGTGGGGCGAGGACTTCGGTATCGCGGGGCATAACAAGGAATTATTCAGTTATGCCGGAACAGAAGGCCTGTGTGAAGTTTTGCTCACGTCATGAATCGTAATAATGGGAGGTATGATATTAAAGAGTATTATCCCATCGACGCGGAGGGCTGACGTGACGTTTAGCGTGGACGGCAGGATTGATATATCGTCGCACGTTGTCACGGCTCTCGACATACAGCCGGGTGACGTGCTTGACGTGTTGGCGGCAAGTGACGGGAGTCTGTTTGCCGGGGTGCGTATCCCGGCAGAGAGTGTAGTGGGTAATCATCGCATGGCGTGCTATCCGACAAAGAGAGGATCGCGCAACTATCGGACGCATTGTGCGGAGATGGCGCGGGAGATACTGTTGCGGACGTTTCAGCCGGTAAGGGCGAGGTTTGCAGCCGGAGAGTCGCAGATGATTGACGGGAGGGTGCTCGTTGCCCTCATTCCAATATTGCAATAATAATCACAGATCATATATATGAAGAAGGAGATACATTTTGCGGGGATCAATGTGGTGCCCACGGATCATGATGCGCAGGACGGCATGCTTGAGGCTGCGTATAATCTGCTGCCGGAGCGTTCGGGGGCCCTCTCCCCTATCCTGCCTCACCGGACGGTGCTGGCGAGAGTGCCGCATAAGGTAATCGGTTTGCACAAGGTTTCGGGAGGACGGACCAATGTGCTGGTGTATGATGCGGGTAAGCGGATGGTGATGTATGCGCCGATGGATGATGTTGACGCGGGGTATGCGTCGGTCACGTCGTCGGATTCGGAGCCTAAGGTGGCGATACTGGACAAGACTCTGTTTTTCTCGGATGGTGAGTCGTCGAGCTATGCCCGCTGGGACACGGAGAGGGAGAGTTATGTCTCGCTTGGCAGGGGGATACCGGAGGTGGAGATAAGTCTTGCGCTGGCGCATAAGACGCTGACGGGGGAGGTGAGCAAGGGCGTGCTGTCGGTGCCGATACCGGAGGGGGTGTCGACGGACCTGACGGCGGCTCTGCTGGGAGGATTGTCGGGAGGACGGAGGCTTGTGCCGCCCCGGTCAAGCTCTGATGCGTTTATAGACTCGGTTAGCAATGCCGTGATAGGTTTTGCGGACAAGACGGTGGCGGATGCCGCCAATGACGGTCTGTTTATGATGCCGTTTATGGTGAGGTGGGCGATACGGCTGTTTGACGGGTCGTATATCCATCAGTCTGCCCCGATATTGATGATACCTAATTCCGCGGCTCCTCCGGTAAGATACAAGACATCTACGGACAATGGGATAATCAAGATGGAGGTGGAGATGCTTGCAAGGAAGTGCCGGCTGATGTACAGGATGGAGGGATTGTCGGATATGTGTCTGTGGCGGGATGTGGTGAAGTCGGTCGATTTCTTTGTCAGCCCGCCGATATATACATACGACCAGTCGGGTTCGGTGTCTGTGTCTCACCGTCAGGATCGGGAGATGTTCTCTCATTCGGGGGCTGAGTCTCCGATGGGATCAGGGGTGGCTGATATGGGGGGATCGCACCGGCATCCGGTGACTCCGGTGGAGAGTGACGTGTATTATGAGTTTGCGGATGGCAATGTTGAGTCGGGGCTTACGTTCGACGGGTCGTATCTCGAGATAGAGCCGTTCACGCGCCAGCATATAGAGGATGCAGTCACGTCGGCTGCGGCGTTTCATCTGATCGCGTCGGTGAGCCTTGACCTTGATTCGGCGGACGCGACGGCGGGGATGCCGGGCTTTGTGCCGTTGCCGATAGAGGATGCGTCGCTGCGTAACATCGCGGTGCGTCCGGCGCTTGGGGATGACTGGCGGTCGCACGACAGGGTTGTGTTCCGGCATCCGTTTGCGTATAACTCGCGTCTGGTGCTTTCGGGGGTGGGTTCACGGCTGTTCGGGGGGTTCGCGCTGCGGAGCATGTCGCAATATAGTGTATCGGCTGATAATGCGGATGCGGAGGTTGACGTGTGGGTCAAGGTGGTGCGCAATGCGCGTCCGTATTGGGTGGTGAGGCGTAGGGACAGGCTGATGTGCGGCAGATTGCCACGTCTGCTATATTATCCGGATGCGAATGCCGTGGAGATGCGCGTTGTGGCGACTGACGGGAGCGGGGGCTGGGCTTTGCCGCTGAAGCGTCATGATTTTCTGAACGGGGCGTATTGGTTTGACGGTCTGGGTAGGGAACGGACCGGAAAGCAGGCTGGTGTGAAGGCACCGGAGAGGGATGATACGGATGCTCTGGCGGATGAGCCTAACAGGATCTTTGTGTCGGAGGTAAGCAATCCTTATTTTCTCCCATTGGAGGGGAGGGTGACTGTGGGTAGCGGGAGCGTGATGGCGACTTCTGCGGCTGTGATGGCGTTGAGTCAGGGTCAGTTCGGTTCGTTTCCGCTGTATGCCTTCTCGACTGACGGGGTTTGGGCGTTGACGGTTTCGGGGACGGGTACGTTCTCGGCGGTGCAGCCGGTGTGCCGGGATGTGCTGCTGTCGTGTGATTCGGTGGCGCAGATAGACAGGTCGGTTGTGTTTGCGTCGGGTCGGGGTCTGATGCTGCTGTCGGGGTCGAGTGTCGAGGAGCTATCGGTGCAGATACATACCGATATGCCGTTTGATATATCGCGTCTGCGCGGTGGCGGCACGTTGCTCTCTATGGTGGGACATAACGTGCAGGACTCGATGATGGTGCCGTTTAGGGATTATCTTTCCGGTAGCCGTATTGCCTACGATTATCGGCGACAACGGATTGTGGTGTATAATCCGGATATGGCATATTGTTACGTCTATTGCATGGGATCCAAACAGTGGGGGATGTCGTGGTCGCGAATTTTTTCCTCGCTCAACTCATATCCCGACTCGTTGGTGCTGGTTAGGGATCATGATGGGGAATCTTACGTAATATCTGACCTGTCGGATGATGATGGGGATGAGTCGTGGGGGATGCTTATCACGCGGCCTATAGGTTTCGGGGATCCGGATATGCTGAAGACGGTTTCGCGTGTTATGGTGCGCGGGGTTATGCGTGAGACGACGGTCAAGGTTGCGTTGTATGGGACGCGTGATTTCAGGGATTGGCATCTGGTGGCGTCGTCGGGTACGGCGCATGTGGGGAATTTCCGGGGGACACCGTGGAAGTGTTTCCGGCTGGTTGTGCTGGGTCAGTTGCGGAGGGATGAGTCGCTGACGGGGGCGTCGTTTGAGATGACGCCGCGGTTTGTGAACCGTCTGCGCTGACACGTGTATCCCCTATCACTATATATTTTCCCTATTCCTATATATATAATCCCTATTCCTATACATATATAATAAGGAGAGCCGTCAGTGGTGGCGACTCTCCTTATTATATATGGGGGCAGGCTACATGGGAGTGTTCAGGAAGCGTTGCGGGTCGCGCATTGCGTTTACGCATTGGCGCATGACGGAGTAGTATTCGGCTTCGAGGTCTTTCAGGGCTTCCTTGTCGGTCTCTTCCTTCATTGCGTCGGAGAGGGCATCGATGTCGGGGGCGAACTCTCCGAATATCTCGTAGCGGAGGTATTGGTCGGAGTTGTAGAGGAAGTCGGCGCGTTCGGCGTATCCCATTATTCCGTCGTCGGCTGCGTTCTCGTATTTACGGAGCAGGCGTTCGGTCTCGCGGGTCTCGTTGAGGTAGTTGAAGTATTCGTTGCGGAGCTTGCGGAAGGCGGTGCGCTCGTCGCCGGCCTTGACGACACGGTTTGCGAGAGGTGTGTTGGACCATTCGAAGGGACGGTCTCCGAGGTCGGACTCGACGGACTTCCATAGTTTTTCGGGGAAGGAGAATGCCCCACCCAGATATCCTTTCAGTAGATATTCTACTTTCTGTGGGTTGATCTCTATTGCACCTCGTCGGAATTCATCTCCACCGGATGCCTCGCTGATCCATCTGGAAGCCTGCATTAGATTTCTGTCGGCGCTTTTGAAGACTCTCCGGTATTCGGGATCGTTTCGGTTGAAGTAGTTCTGTCGGGCGATTGGTAGTCCGGACCAGCTTCTGCCGCCATTGTCGGCGTCGATGAAATATGCCTCAGCTATTGGCTTGACGGCAGAAGGGACAAATGGGGAGATTCCTCCCCCACCCTCAAGCACATCAATGGGGAGGATCTGGGAGACCTGGGCTGCGATCTGCCAAGCGAGTTCAGAGTCGGAGTATCTCTCCTTTCCGGAGATGGCACCGGTGGCAAGTTCGCCGAGTCCGTATATTGCCCTGAATTCAATCGGGAGAGGTATCGCCACCCATTTGTCGCCGTCATTTATGCAGATGTTGCTTCGGCGGACGTATTCGGGGAGGTTGTAATATGCATTCTCGTCGTCGTCGTCACCGCCAGTCATACACTGCGCCAGAAGGGGGATGACAGCGCCCAGTATGAACATCGCGCTTGCGGCGACGGCAGCCTTTGCGGGATGGCGTGCGGAGTATCGCCCGAAGTTTGTCATTCCCTGAACCCCGGCGTTCCAGAATACGAAGAGGCTTCTTCCGGCACCGCTCATCAGAGCGCCGGCATTTCCCATGGCGGTCTGATTCCGCTTTCCGTAGAATTTTCCGCCGGAGCCTTTCTTGTTGAAGTTGACGGATACTTCCTTTGCATCCCAGATTGAGCGGTCGATGCTCCGCCCCATCTGTCGGGATGTGAGGAATGCCGCGAATCGTGCGGAGTTCTCCACGGAGCGGTTGAGGATGTCGATCTGCTGTCCGATGGCTGCCCAAGCCTGGCGAGGTATGGATCCCTGTCTCCTTAGCTCCTCGATGATTGTCTTCTTGTGGCGTTCAATATCCTTTATGGATGTGAATCCGGTCTCGCCTCCGTTGATCATGAAGTCGTAGAACATCGCCTGGAACTTGTCGGACCGGTCGAGGGTGCCGTTTTCCCATCTGTCAAACAGATACCACATGTTGGCGGGATTAAAGTCGAGGATATTCTTGAGGAACCGGAGAGCGTAGCTGGGGGGTTCCTTGACCCAAGACATAGCGTTTGAGTATAGGAAGTCGCGGATGTAGTTGCTGACGACGAAGTCTGGATTTCGGGTTGTGTATAATGCTGACAGCTCGCGGTTGAGCCTGACACCGATTTCGGATAGGCGGGCGATTCCCTCGTTGGAGACATCGGGGTTGGTGAGTCCGTTTAGAGCTTGTGCGGCGCGTGGGCTGCCGTTGATGGTGAGGACTTTTGTCACACCGTCGCGACGGACGAGCACTTGGTGTTGCCGGAGGTTTTCTTTCCTTACCTTGTATGGGATTGCGCGTGCTTCCTTGCCGTGCCTATAACTGTCGGGGTTAGCCTTCTGCAATGCCCTCATCTTCTCATTGAATTTGCTGACGGCCTCGGACACCTGTTGTGGTGTCATGTCTTCATCGATGTCGGCAAATACGGGCTGCCACTCACCACTGACGGCATCCTTTTGGAGCCAGAGATCGTTGTGAGCTACGAGGTCGGACGGGTTGTTGAGGACGAAGTTTAGAAACCGCTGCTTCATGATGTTGCGGTTTCCCTGACGTATGGCATCGTCTGCCATCTGAGCTATGTATGCGATTGGGTCGTCAGCCTTTGAGCGGCGTCCCTCGGCGTGGCGGAACACGTTGCCATGGAGGGGACCATCGGCATCGGTCACATAGTCGTAGACCTCGTCGCTTGTCTTTGCGTCCCATCCTCGGAGGGGGATGTAGTAGCGGAACATGGCGAGGGTGGAGTTGAATGTCTCCTCGCTCAGGATTCCGGAGATGTATAGCTTGCGGAGGGTTGCGCCGGTGGCAGCCTGTGTGGCGTCCCAGAGGGGGGATGTGTCGTGGGCGGCTTCGTAGCGGTCGACCATTTCCTGTGCCTTTGCTTCGGCATGGACGTTGGCAGGGATGCCGGTGAGGGCTGTGAGACCGGAGTAGTCGCGCTTGCGGTTTGCCTGATATTTCTTGTCGAGAGCCTCGTCGAAGAGCTGCTGCGCATCGGCGAGATCCTTCTGAAGGGCTGCGTCGGCGGGGTCGGCGGCGAGTGCCTTTGTGGCCTCCCTGAGGTCGTTTTCTTCGTTGGATCCGATCATAGCCTGCTCGGCATCGCGACGGGCAAGGACCTCGTTGCGCTCGAGACCGTGTTTCGCCATCATGTAGTCGGAGAGCGCACGGCGCTGCACGGCATCGCTGCCACAGAGCTTTCCGACCTCCTGGAGTAGCGGGGTCATGTATTGACGGAAATATTCATGCTGCTCGGCGTTGTTCTGGGAGGACATACGGTTTTCGGCGAGGTATGGGTTCTCGAATCCGGGAATGTCCTCAATGTAGGTTTTTCCTCCCTTTATTGCCTGCATTAGTTTCTTGAGAGACAGCATCGAGTCTTGCATTGCTTCCTGGAATTGGAATGATCCTTTTCGCATCATGCTGTCGTAGACGTCGGCTGCGAGTGCATGGTCGCGAGGAGAGAAGCCGGGGTCGCGGAAGCGGAGGTGGGAATGGGGATTCGCTTCTTTATGGGGGGAGAATTGCCCGACTCCAAGTCGGCTTTCCATTGCGATGCGCTCAGCCTGACCGAGGTAGGATCGGTAGGCACCGGGGTCTTGGAGATTCTTGTAGGAGATCCAGAGGATGTAGCGTAGCTCGTTGTCGGATATCGGGGCAATTGAGTCTAAACCGCAAGCACGCAGGAAACGGGAGAATAGGGTCTTGATCTTTCGCCACCAAGCTGCGGGAGTGTTTCGGAAGTCGGTTTCTTCGGCGAGGGAAGCGAGGTATTCCTCGGTGGCCTCGCGACGGTCCCATCCGTTGCGGGCAGCGAGGGAGTCGATTTTCTCCTTGACGATTCGGGAAGCGTTGAGATAGACGTGGTCGAGGAATTGGTCGAACCGGTCGTTGAAGAGGTCTCGCAGGCCTTTGTGGGCGACAGCCTCGTGGAGGATAGTGCGTGTGATGTCGGCGGTGTCGGCATGGTTGCCGAGAATGATTGTGATTTTTCCATTGGAGATGTCGAACCAGCCTTTTGCCCGGGCAAGTTTAGGGGGTAGGCTTTGCGGGGATTCGATAATCCCGATTTGGATTCCGAGACGGTCGGCAACGCCGGTTGCATGGTTTCGCATGTGGGAGCGGCGGTCGTCGCGGGATTTTGGGGATTGGTCATCTTGACTCTCCTGCAAATTTTTTTTGCCCTTATCGTAGGATTTTTCGACTCCATTTATTAATTTTGCAGCGGGAAAAGTACCCTCCTTTGAGGATGTGGGCGATTCCAATTCATTAGACGTGCTTGGCGATTCTTCGTTGAGCACGTCTATTTTTGACACATCTCCGGGACGGGAGTGCAATCTTGAAGGGTAGGATGAGTTCAGCTGACTCTCCTGCAAAATTTTTTCGCCGGATTTGTTGTGAATCTCAGCGCCTTTTAGTAAATTTGCAACTCGCACGGTGGAGTTCATGTATACGCCTGCGATACCATTCGGAGTGCTTGGCGCGTTGTCGTCGAGCACTTCGATTTTTGTAACCTCGTATGTATGAAGTCCGTTCCTTTCTTGTGATACATCCTCTTTTAGAGTCGTAATGACACGATGTATTGTGCCATCCAGACTCACCGCACCGGCGAAACGATGCATAAGGGCATCGGTATTATATCCGTTATCCTCGCTTCTTGATCCATTTTTCTTGCGGACATCCGGATGCTCCATAATCTCGATGCTTTCAGCAATCACGGCGTCCAGTTTATCCATCACTGCTGTATGAACGCCTGGATTCTCGCTTTTGCCAGAATGATTTGCGGCGTATGTCAATGAGCGTTTTGAGATTGTGTAGTCAAACTTTTGGTCATGATTATCATAGTGCAAGGTTTTGCCAGCATAACGTCCAACAGCCGCTTCCACGGCCTGGGAAAGCGGTTTATCTCCGTTGTATCCATGTTTGGGAACCTCGACCACCTTGACGACAGCCTCATTCAGGCCGGGCATTACAGTGCCGCGATTCCCGACAGCTATGCGCTGCCTCTGTTGGAATGTGAGGGGATCGTCGCCGAGACGGGTGCGTATGTCTGACGAGGGGGTGCGGGTCATCTCCTCGACGGTTTTACCGGCAAGACGTGCTGCGAGGGCAGCCATTTCGGCATATACTGCCTGGGCTTCGGGACCGCGCCATTCTTCGGCAGCGTATCCGGAGAATCGGTTGAAGCAGTCCTGAAGATAGCCCGGGAGGTTTTCCGGGGTGCGTAGCGCCCAATTGATGCTTGCGGAATTGAGGTATCTTCCGATCACGCGTATGCCGTCATTGTCAAGCTCGACTTCAGTGACTTTTTTCATGGAGCGGAGTTCGCGGGCGACAGGGGCGGCTTTCTTTCTGAGGCGTGCGTTGTGGTCGATGGTTCGCGCTGGCATGGAGACATCCCGGAGGTCGGCAAAGAAGTCCTCGATCTTGGCGTATTCGCGGTTGAGGTTGTATCTGCGGGCACGGGCGGCAGCTGCGGATGCGAGCTTTGGATTTGAAATCTTATCAATGACGAGAACACGACATGAGACGGCGGTGCCGGCCTGCTGGAACGTTACACGTGGGAGCTGCACCTCACCGGAGATCACGGCGGCTTTTTCAGAAAAGAACCATTTATCGAATTTTGCATCGGCGGATCCGCGTGGTATGAGAGCGACAACACGTCCGCCTTCCTCAAGATGCGAGAATGCCTTTGCGAGGTGATCGACGGCGAGACGTCCGGCAGTGCCGAACGGAGGGTTCATGAGAATAACGTCGTGCTTGTTGATGACGTTGTAGTTCTCGAAAGTCTTATTCTCGAACTTTCTTCCGACACCGCCGCACTTAACCTGAAGACGACCGAAGAGGCTCATTGATGGCTCTATTGCCGTGAGAGGGTTGTGCCGGGGGACGTATCGGGCAATGGCTCCGTGACCGGCTGAGGGTTCGAGGACGGATTCGCCCTCGGAAATCTCGCCCCACTGAGCCATCTTGAATCCGAGTGGTTCGGGAGTGGGATAATAGTCGGCTCCCTCGCGGTTGTCGCGACCGCCATTCAGCTTCCGGTTGCCGTAGAAGTCGAGGACGGCACGGTCAAATGGGTCAATCTCGACTGTCTCGCCAGCGTCATACTCCTTTCCCCCGATGCCCTGATCATCGAGGGACACGTCACCGCTGTGCTCATCTACCCCACGGGCGAAGCTATCGCGGAGGTTGCGTGCCTTGGATCCGAGGGCAAGGTTCTCGGTCGTGCCTACCTGTGCATTGAATTTCTGACCGAAGAGCAACATTTCGGAGTCGAGTCCGAGAAGGGGGTATTCAAAAATGGCGTTGCTGCGGTTTCCGATACGATATATGCGTCCTTCGGTCTGCAACGCGGTGATAGGACTCTGCGGAAGAGCGAGGGAGATCATTACGCGCGGATGATTTCCTGTGGTGTCATGTAGTGAGATTCCTTCTTTTCCGGATGCCTCCTGAATGACGATGATGTTCTTCCCAGATTTGTCGTCGTTGAACAGACGGACCGCCTCGTTCTTCTGCTTGGCACTTTCCTTTCCGGAGAAGAAAAGTATGTTGTCGATGCCGAATATATCGGCAAGCTGCTGGCGTGGCATACGGAGGTCGATTGTCTTCTCCCATTCGAGGAGCGGGGCGTATTTCGTTCTCATTCCGGCAATCTCAGCAAGCCGTTTCTCGCGTTTATTGAGATCGTATTCGCCCATTGCCAAGTTTGCCGCAGCGTCGAAGATGCGGCGGAATGGAGGGCGTAGCGGCTCGCTGGTCTCGACACGGCGATGGAAGACGACAATCTTTCTACCGCGTTCCAGATGCTCGCGGATTCGGGGAGCAATCCGGTTGACCTTCATACTCTCGAAAAGTGCGCTGGAATATACGTAGTCGCCAAGGACTCTCCAAGTAGCCTCGCTCATGGACCCGGAGGCGCGGAATTCCTCGACTGCCTGGTTAAAGAGTGGAGCATATTTTCCGGTGACGGTCGGGAAGTCGCGCGAATAATCGAATTCGCTGTCGATGATTCTTCCGGACATGGTCTGAAGAGTGTTCTGCAAATAGTCGGAGAATTCGATTTCCTGCTGTGCGATAGCCTGCGGGTTGGATGATGAGGATTCGAGACGGTTGTATCTCCATTTATATGCAGCGCCGAAATGATCGAGATAGAATCTGCTTCTCGGATTGAGAGCGGAGGAATTATCTTCCTTTGGATATGAGAATATGTAGCCTTCGGCGTATGAAAGGTTCTCGCGGGTGTTGAATGGAGTAGCCGAAAGGAAAACGACCTTTGTCTTTGCCACTGCTTCCTTTGCCTTCTGCTGCAGGAGAGGCTTGACTTCGTTGTCAAATTTGCGGGAAAGTCGGAACACTTCATCCCTAATCGCGGCGAGTTTCGGGTAATCGGCAATATGTCGGGCATCCCAGTCCTCATGGATTTGGGGAGGAATCAGACCGTTTCTGACAAGATCATACGTTCGGTTGATGCCTGACTTCTCGGCAGCTGTGACCATCAGTTTGTCGTATTCCCGTTTGAACTCCTCGTTCTTCCTTGCGAGTTGCTGCCAGGTCGGGTCAATATCCCGAAGACGGGAGAAGGCGTGGTTCTGGTCCTTATTCGAGATCTTGTAGTGCCGGAAGAGTCCGGACGTGTCGGCACCTTTCTTATTTTCAAGGATTCGGTGGGACTCATCGTAGACAACAAGGTCAAACTCTGCATTCAGGAGAGCCTGATTCTGCCGGAAGTTAGCGAAGGTGGTTATGACGGGACCTTCTCCGGCTTCCTGCGTGGCATTTGTGGCCCTGGCTTTTGCCCAGTCGTCGAGGGATCGGAGGGGTATCTGCAAGTTGGCAGCATCCTTAATCCAGTCGGAGACCTTGGTCTGGCTTGGTGTGAGTATAAGGATGCGTGTCTTGCCCTGTTTCATGAACCGCTTGACGATTCCGAGTCCTGTATATGTCTTTCCAGTGCCGGTGCCGTTGGTGAACATGTATCCCTTTCCGTGGGCATGGTCGTGGTCGTCGTGACTCTTGTCGAAGAACTGCGTCTCGGCTCTTGCGACGTCTTCCTGCTGCTGAGGGAGGAGGAACGGGAGGGTCTGACGTATGTTGTCGATACTGCCGATCTCGACAGGGATGTCCTCAGCCTGTGCCTGTGCCTTTCTTTTCTCCCCGATGGTCATTGCCACCTTTTGGCGTAGGGATTCATGGCCCAATATTGAGGCCCATTCACGGACAGAGTGAGTGGCGCCATCGACGGTGAAAGAGCAATTCCACATCTCGTCTATCCATTCGTCGAGCTCGCTGCCTGTAATCCCGACGGCAGCCATGGGCTCCTGAATGTTGCGGCGCATCTCCGCGCTCCATTTTGAGAATGAGGTGAGTCCCTTACGTATAAGTGCATATCCGACCTTTGCCCCGGCGACGATTAGCCTGGGGAGCATCTCTATCTGGCGAGGATTCAGGAGGGCGATGTTTATGGATAGGGAGTCGCGGGCGGCATTGCCGAAGTCTCGTAGCAGGCTTTTAAATTCGTCGAGCGCACGGGTCAGATCGTCATGAGCTGTGCCATTGTCAATGGGTCGGGCCGGAGTGTGGCCTGCTCCATCTCGGAGAGAAGGATTGCCGCCTGTTTTTCCTCGTTTTGGTCTGCCATTGCTTCCCTTGCCCCGAGTCTGGCTCCCTCGTGAGGGTCTGTCACCTTTGGGAGGTATGGGATCCACTGGGGGTTTTCTTTCAGGAATCGGGCTATCGCCTTTCTCTCGAGGGTCAACAGTATTGACTCGCGGATTATCCGGTCTGTCAGTTGACTGCCGGGGAATCTGAGTGCTGCTGTCTGTTGTATCCAATTGGATAGGATTTCCTCCATCTGCTGCTCTTTCTCCCAGTCGGTGGCTCTCTCCAGGATTGGGAATATCCAGCTGTTGGCTTGTGGAGTCTTGAGGAGCGGGATGATTTCGATTGGTATTCCTAACATTTTCGTATGCGTTTAGATAAGATATTTGAGCGATTGCGTCACGGTCGCCGTTTAAGAAACGGATGGCGTTAGCCTTTATGACGTCGTCGACGTTGGAGGCGTCGATTTCTTGGGTGGATAGTGGTGCTTTTTCGGCATGAGCGATGCGTTCGGCTCCGTTCATGAGGGACCATGGTTTGGTTTCGGGGAGGGGGATGCCCTCGGGGCTGGGTTCGGTCGCGGGATTCAAGCCGGAGGAGGCATCTTCCGGAGATGGAATCTCCGGGACTTGGACGCCTTGGGCGCGAGACTGAGGCGGAGCGGCGACGGAGCCTTCGGCGCGAGACTGGCGGAGCGGGGAGAGGGATGGAGTTGAAGCTATGGATGCTGTCGGAGAAGTGATTGGGGAGCCATCTTGAGTAGGATTTTGTTCGTCGAATATTTGTAAATTTGCCGATGGAGTGTTATCTTTGCCGGTGGAAGTCTGAGAAGAGTTTCCTGCTGGCGCGGTTGCATCCATAGAAAGGCCGCTATTAACTTGGGGGGTATCGATGCCAGTACCTTCTCCGACTGCGGGTAAGGACCAGACTTTTGCTTTACGGCGCGAGTATTTCTTATTGAATATACCCGCGCTGTTTACGTTCCAAAAGCTGCCATCTCTTGACAACTGAATGAAAAGAGTGTTGTTATGCTTATCCGGGACTTCCAATAGATATGTCGGTTTATCCCCTATTCTTGCGCCCTCCCGAATCTCGGTATAATTTTTGGCGACATTCTCAACAAAATCCACAACGGATTTATATCCGGCATTGCGAATCTGCTCTCCATGTCCAGCCTCAATATGGAGTAACCCATAACCATGATTTTTTCCATCCTCGCCTACTGAATTTACTCCGAGGCTAAGCCGAATCGGAGCATCGGAGAGTCCGCTTCTGGCATCAATCTTTCCAAAAACAGATGTACCGTCAGAGGCAAGCACCAACGGTTTCCCATAGTAATCGGTTTCTTCCGGTGATAAATCGGCATCTAATTTTTTAGATTCCTCCTCATATCGTTGCCTTTGAGACAACTCTCGCTGATGATCAAGGGGGGTGGTTCCCTCTGACACGATCTCTGGCGCGGGGTTCAAGCCGGCGGTTGAATCGTTTTGATGGAGGTTGGCGAGGGCTTTGTGGAGACGGTCGGCGGCGTCGGCAGCGCGGTTTTCTGCGTCGTCGAGGTCGTGGGCGATGTCGGATAGGATCGAGTGGTCTTCGCCTGCGGCATCGGCATCGTCGAATTCTCCACGGAGGTTTTCAACGCGGTCGTTTGCGTGGTCCATTTCGTAGAGGGCGGGTGCGATCTGGGCTATCTGCAGGGGGGAGAGTGTGTCGGGGTCGATGTGGCTGATCTCGCCACGTCCGATCAGCTGGTCGATTCGCATGCGGACGTAGTCGGGGTCGAAGTCAAGTGGCTTCTCTTCCGAGATTGTCTTTTCTTGCGGAGATGGAATCTCCGGGACCGGGACGCCTTGGGCGCGAAACTGAGGCGTGGGCTTATCGGAATCTTCCCTGCTTTTTATTTGGGCATCTGATGATTTCTGATTATCTTTGCCGACATCAACAGACGAATCGATACCGAGCCCGATGCCATGATTGCCAGATGATGTAGTGGCATGCGAATCGTTGAGAGGAACCGGCTCCCCGACCTGCGCCATCGGATGCAGGCTGTTGTTTGAATTTATCCAAGCTGTCTTTCCTTGTTGAAGTGGCTTGGATATTCTATTTACAGTTGGTCGGGGTGTGCCTTGAGGTAGAGATCCCTGCGGAGAAGGGATTCGGGGCCCATCTTGAGGAGGAATTGCCGGTCGTGCTTCATCCTGGATATTTCTCCGGGACGGAAGAGATGATGTCGGAGGCAGAACCTGACTGCCTCGGCGAGGAGCTGTGCCTTCTGGGATGGGTTCATCTGTGAGATTTTCTCGTAGTCTATCATAGTCTTGGGTGTCTGATTGTGCAGTTGGCTCTGACTGAGAGAGCTGTTGTGAGGGTGCAATATTAGTATAATCGGGGGATTCCTGCAAGGCCTGATGGTCTTTTTCAACGGAATCCATTGCTATTTCGTCGTATTCGGCAATCTCGTCGGCAATTGCGCCGGCAAATTCTTCGGGGTCGAAGTCGGCAAGATGCTCCTGCGCCTGTCGGCGTGCGTCTTCGAGGGATGATTCGTAATCTTCGAAGGACATGTGGTATGATTCCTGTGCCCATTCCTGGCGCATGTCTTCCTCACGGCGGCGGAGCTGGTCGGCAATCTCTGTGGATTGCTCCATGCGACGACGGCGGATGTATTGCGTGATATCGGATGGGACCGAGGCCTGACGGATCATCTCGATGAGTGCGTCGCGGGCTTCGTTGTTGTCGTATGGTATGCCGTATTGCTCGCAGTATTCCTGCATGACGTCTTCGGCGAGGCGCTGCAGGCTGACGCCTCCGTTTTCAGCACGGCGAAAGATTGAGAAGAGTTTTTTTCTCTCCCCTTCGCGGAATCCGGTTTCGGATGCGGTGCCTTTTGAGGAACGGGTGTCGCCCCAAAGGACCTTGTGGCGAGAGAGGACGATGGATGCGACTTCAAGGATGTCTTCGGGTTCCTGCTGCGAGAGGCGGCTTACTGCTTCGGGGTATTCCTTAACATCGTCGAAGATGTCGGCGTATCGGCGGTCGATCTTTGCGAGTGCCTTGCGATTTTCCTCCTCTTCCTTTTCGGCGGCCTTTCGCTCAGCTTCGATGCGCCTGGCCTCCGCTTCTTGGGCTGCTTTTTGCTCGGCAAGCAGGCGTGCCTCTTCCTCAGCCCGTGCACGGGCTTCCGCCTCTGCCTGACTTTTGCGCAGTGCGGGGGTCTGTGCCATTGCTTTCCAATGGTCGATGTCGCGCTGCAATGCGTCGATGGCTGCCTTTCTCCGCTTTCCTTCCTCGATCTTTTGCTGGAGTGATAGACCGCCGGGGGTTTTCTGTTTTGTGAGCTGCCTGAGGTCGGCTTCTTTTTCGGCGATTGTCTGGGAAATCACGTCGGTGGCTATCCGGGTGTCGCCGTCGGTCTGCTCGAGGATTGCATCCCAGGCTGTGGCGGGGTCTGCCTGCTCGTAGATGGGGCTGCCGTCGTGGTCGGTCGGGATGCGGGAGAGTGCGGATGGGGATTCGGCCGACTGCTGGGACCCGGCTGTGGTTTCGGCTGTGGGGACGATCCCCTCGCCCGTGGGCTCGGGCACGAAACTCCAGTCATTGGAGGCGGAAGGCTCGGGCACGGAACTCCAGTCGTTGGAGGGATTTTCCGGAGATGGAATCTCCGGGACTTGGACGCCTTCGGCGCGAGACTGACCCGACGGGGCGACGGAGGCTTCGGCGCGAGACTGAGGCGACGTGGCGGTCGGGGCAGTCGGGGCTGCTATTGGAGTCGGGGGGGCGGTGGGCTGCGCTTGCCGGGTGGATTCTGTCTTGCGGAGGATGGGGTGGTCAACGAGGATACGACCGCCGGCGAAGCGGATGTTGTCGCGGGTGAGTCCGAGTGCCTGCATGTAGGGGGTGAGGATGTCGGCGGCTGCCTCAAACTCGTCTTCGTGGACTGTGGCGGGGTCGTAGCTTCCGGGATCGTAGTCGCGAAGTTGGAGTGGGTTTGAGGGTGAGGCCATGTTGATTGGGACGGATGTTGTGATGATGGCACCGGATTCGTCGCGCTGGAGAGAGTAGCCGTGACGGAGCTGGTTTGCGAGGTTGCGGAGCCCGTCGGGGGATACGGATGAGTGCTCGGTGAGCTGATGGCCGTCGGGGAGGAGGGCTTGCGCGGATGTCATGAGGGTGCGGAAGAGGGATTTGTCGCCGGTGTCGTTCTGGAATTTGGCGGTCCAGCGGTCGGTGGGTGTTCCGTCGGGGAGGTATTCTCGCATGTAGCCGGCATAGGATCCGTCGGAACGGGCGGCGAGGACTATTGCGTCGTTGCCGTTGTCGTCGCGGTATAGGACGGCACCGACTCCGTTGTCGGCCGGGGTGAAACGTGCGGCATGTGTAGTGATTCCGGCGTAGGGTGAGGCGAAGTGGTCGGGGAGGAGGGATGTGTCGCGACGGGGGTCGGTGAGTCCGGCGGACTGACGGGCGAGTTGCTGCTCTTTCTCTTGGGCGCGCTGGTCGGCGAGGTCGGATTCGAATTGGGTGACGGCTTGGTCGCGGCGTGCGTCGGCCTGCTCCTGGAGGTCGGTTTTCGACATGGAATGGATGGAGCCGTCGGGCAGTTGGACGTCAACAACTCCGGGGACGAGGGTGCCGTCCTCCCCTATCGTATCGCCGATGATGATGGCTTCGGCCGGATTCGCTTCCGCTGACTCGCTATTATTTGCGGGCGCAGTCCCCTCGCCCATGGGCTCGGGCACAGGACTCCAGTCATTGGAGACGGAGGGAGCGGGCACGGGGCTCCGGTCTTCGGACTGGAATGCGACGGAGGGAGCGGGGGCGGAGTCGGGAGCTTCGGGGGTGATTATGACTGATGAACCCGGTGTGAATGGGAGGACGCCTTCTATGGCGTCGGCAGCCTGACGGGCGTGGGAGTCGGCTATGCGGTCGCGCTCCTGCTGACGGAAGGCGGCGGGGTCGAGTGTGGGGTCGGCCTGTGCGATGCGTGCCGGGGATGAGAATGCTATCTCGCTGGTGTCGTCGTAGCGGATGATTATGTCGGGGGATGATTGGTCGGGGATTATACTGCCGTCGGTGTCGATGAGGATCTCTCCATCGATGATATGGGCGGGGCGGTGTTCTTCTCCGGTGATGGAGACGGGGTGGATGAGTCCGGTGGTGCGGTTGACGGATGCGTTTACTCGCTCGTCGGATGCCGCAATCTCTTCGTCTATTCCGGACTGTACGGCGGAGATCATACCGTCGTAGACTGCCTTTGAGCTGAGGTAGTCGGCGGCCTGCTGGCGGAGTTCGGGGTCGGATTCGGGGATTGCGCGGAGGGCGTCGACGGGGTCTTCGGAGTCGAGGCGGTCTACCCATTCGGGGCTTGTGGATTGGGAGAGTCGTTCGCGGCGTGACTGCATGAGGGTGTGTGCCTGTGCCATTGCGTCGGAGTTGCCGGATCCGGCGATTTCCTCACCGTGGGAGAAGCTGTCGGAGATGGCAGTCTGCTCCGGGGAGTCGAGGTTTTCGGAGCGGCGGGCAACGTCGGCGAGGTTGAATCCCCGGCTTCGCATGAGGTCGTGGGCGTAGGTGGCGATTGCCTTTGCCTGTTCGGGGGACTGTGCATGGTCGATTGTGAGGTCGCGGACGATGGTGGCGAGGTCGGAGTCTTCTGCCTGATCTATCTGCGAACGGATGCCGTCCCAGTCTTCGCCGAATCGGAATGAGCCGACACGGTCGGATGTGCGGAGGTCACGACGCGCGCGTGAGCGTGCGACGGGGTATCCGGCGGCCTTCACGCCACCCATGAATCCGCCGAAGAGCCCGACACCGAGAAAGATGTCGACCTGTGTGTCGTAGTCGGTAAGGTCGGAGAGTGAGTTGTCGCCTGTGAATATTGAGTTGAGAACGATGCCGGCTTCCTCTTCGAGGATCTCTCCGGCGGTGCCGTTTATATTGGCGCGATTACCTGTGTTGTAGATTATCTTTACCCAGTCTTTTGCCTTGATTCGGTTTATAAGGTTGGACGTGTTATCGACGACTTTGCCGAGTCCGACCTTGCGCATGCCTTTTGCGGCGGTTTTTCCGGCGAAGTTGCCAATGACACCGAAGTGGTTGCCGAGCATCTCGGTGTAGTTTTCGATTATTGCCGCTCCCTGTGCCTTTGCGATTGCTGATGTGAGGTCGTGGTCTCCGTCGAAAGATATTGAACCGTCGGGATTTTCGACAGGGGCACCCTGGTATCGGCTTATTGCGTCGGCGGCAGTCGCGGGGGCCTGGAGTGTGTTTGCGAGGACGGCGGATTCGGCGACGTCTCCGGCGACGGTGAGTGCGATGCGTTTGAGTGCGTTTGTGCCAAACTTCTTTACAAGGGCACGGCTGAGACCGGATGCGGGGTTTAGCATCATCTGCACAATGTATGGTAACGCTCTGGTGATTGTCTGTCCGGCGGTGTAGCCGTGCGGGACATGGGCGTTGTCCTGGATGTCGTTGCCGAGCATTGTGGAATATAGGAGTGATGTCTCGGCATCGGAGAGGTCTTGTCCGGCTTTTAGCTTGTCTTCGATTGCGAGCATATGTGAAGCCGTCGATATAGACATGACGCCACCGGTGTAGATGTCTCCGTCGGAGAGGGCGTGGGATGCGCCTTTTGCGAAGTTCTTGAGATTGTTTATGTTCCAGAATCCGTCCATGAATCCTTCGGATTTGCGGAGGTGGCTTGCCTCGAGTCGTTTTCGCGCATTGTCGAGGATGTAGTTTTCGGCTATTAGGGCGCGCAGCTCGCTGTCGGATTGGGATAGGGATGCTTCGGGGCGTGGCGCGGGGTGCTGACGCTCGACGGATCGGCGCGTGGCACCGCCTATTATACGCGCCATGTTGTCCCAGAATCCCTGTGAGTCGTCCCAACGATTGGAGCCTTGGTCGCCGTCAATCTGTTGGGCGCGTCGGCTGTTGGCTTTGGCGATGTTTTCCTCGTTGCGTTCGATGCGGGCAGGGAGTGTCTTTTCGGCGACGTCGAGGGTGTCGCGGCGTCGTTGCTCGTCGATGTCTTCTGGGGTGGCGGGGTCGAGTCCGTTCTGCTTCATTCGGGAGAGGAAGGTTTGCCGGAGGCGTGCCTCTCGTGCGGAGCTGACGGCTCGGTCGGCTTCGGCGAATGAGTCGGTGATGGATCCGTCGGGGAGCTGCCATGAGCCTCGAAGATTGCCTTCGTCGTCGGTGGTGACGGTATGGAAGGTGGGGTTCTGTGTGGATGCGGGTGGGACGGTCCCCTCGCCCGTGGGCTTGGGCGCGGGACTCTGGTCGCTTGTGGCTGAGGAGGAACCTCGGATTATTCCGATTGGGTCGGTCTCTATTCCCATCTGCCGGGCGGCCTGACGCATGAGCCGGGAGCGCTGGCGGCCTTCGGGGGTGTTGGCTTGGGCGATGCGATGGGTGGCGGCGGAGGAGGCATGGAGGGAGCTGACTGTCTGCCCCACCCTGTCGTTGATGGAGCGGAGGATGGCTTCTTTCTGACGAAGGGATGGCTGCCAGGGTTCTGCCGGGGGCTGGGGGGCGGGGACAATCCCCTCGCCCATGGGCTCGGGCACGGAACTCCAGTCGACGGAGGGATTTTCCGGAGATGGAATCTCCGGGACTTGGACGCCTTGGGCGCGAAACTGACCCGACGGGGCGGCGGGAGCTGTCAGGACTGTGGGGGCAGACGGCGCGGCAGGGGCCGGTTGAGGATTGCCGAGCATGTCGGTGCGGAATGTGTCGTAATCCGGGGGGGTGTATCCTTCGCGGCGTAGTGTCTCGTAGACCCCCCGCAGATTTTTGTCGGCAGTCATGTCCTGACGGAACTTTTCGTATTCGGGGGGCGTGTATCCTTCACGGCGGAGGGTCTCGTAGACTTGGCGAAGGTTTTTGTCGTCGTTAGTTGCCATATCCTGTTCCTTTAGATGGGTTGTCTCCGTAGCCTTGTCCTTTTGCGGGCTTGGCTGGGTATCCGTTTTGTTTTGTGGTTGTCTTTGTTGTGGTGGAAGTTATTGGTTTGCCTTTGGAGTCGGTGATGGGTTTTCCTGACCGGGACGTGTTGGGCTTGACGGTTGTCTCGCGGACGTCGTATTCCTCGACATGGAATGTACCTTGCCGTCGGGCAAATTCGTGTGCTGCCTCCTGACTGACGAACTTATGTTCGCGACCCTGGGCATCCCATGCGCTGAATTCCTTTGGCTTGTCGGTGCCGGCGGCTTGTGCGTTGTATTTCTTAGCCTGTGCGTTGGATGCTCCGGCTGCGGCTTTCCGTTGGTCAATGCCAGCTTGCTTGTATTGGAGATCCAGCTTCTCATTTTGCTCGGCATATTGAGATTTAATCCTCTCCTGCTCTGCCTTGTATTCCGCCTCTGTGATTTGATGTTGCCGCAACTTTTCGTTGAGTGCTGCGAGAGCCTTATCTTGTTCCGCCTTGGCCTCGTAGCGCTCGTCGGCAATCTTCTCGCGGTCGAGGGTGTGCTGCCAGTTGCGCTGGTCTTTTTCATCGGCGTCGTCCATTGCGCGGGCACGGACGTAGGCTTCGTAGTAGGCCCGGTCGTTTGCCTGACGGTCGGCGTTGATCTTGTCCCAACGTTCCTTTGTGCGTGCAAGCATTGAGTTGGAGGGGTTGAAGGAGTCGGGCGCGCCGCGTGTGGTGAAGAATAGGTTGGCGAGTGATGAGATCCCGTCGGAGATTGCGGACATTACGTTTTCGCGTTTCTGTTTTTTCTCGCGCTGGCGCCGCTGCTCGACGGTCTCCGGCTTTTCGAGACCACCGAGCTTTTCGAAGAGTTCGGTATAGGACATCTTAGGACGGCTCTTGGATTGGACAGGGACCGGGCTTCTGTAAGAGCCTGGCTGCATTTTCTCGATCACGGAGATTCCATCGGGAATATCTTCCGGCGATGGAATCCCCGGGACTTGGACGCCTTTGGCGCGAAACTGACCGGACGGGGCGGTCGGGGATTCGGGAGCCTGGGGCGCGGATGAGGCTGACGGAGTCTGTGAGGTGGCGCCCGCAGTCGCTTCTTTGGGGGCGACTGCGGGGGATGCGATCCGCTGGCGGAGTTTCATTATTGATTCGTAGACTCCCATATCAGAAGGCTCCTCCCATGCCTGCGGCTGCCTGCTGGACGCCTTGGATTGCCTGTGAGACCTGTCCGGCTTTCTGTCGCTGGAGGTCGTTGAGTTCGGCACGGAGTGCGGCGTCTTTTGCCTGGTATTGCGACTCGATTGCGTCTTTGCGGCGCTCGGCGTTGACGACGATGTCGGTGGTGGCGTCGGTGAGCACCTTGTTGTTGGCGGCTTTTGCTGCTGCGACACTCTCGTCGGTTGCGCCGCCGACGGCTGCGGCGCCTGCTGCGGCTCGGTTTCGCTGACGGATGCTCTCCTCGGTGCGAGAGAGCATCGCCTGCGCGTCGGCGCGTTGTGTGGCGTCCTCGTTGTAGCGACGGTCGTACCAGTTCTGGTTTTCGGTCTGCTGCTGATTGAGGTCTTTCTCAATGTTTTTCATTGCCTTTGATGCGGCACGGCCGCCGAAAATGCCAGCTATCGCGGACACGCCGGCTCCGATTGCTCCTCCTATAAGTCCCATAATGGATTCGGTTTTAAAAGATATAAGAATGGCATAAAATTAGGGAGGTATCTTTGCGGATGTGGAATAAGTATTAAAGAACGGAAATCATGGCATTAGGAAGGAAGACCGGTGGGCGCGTGAAGGGGACACCGAATAAGCGGGAGCATCCTCTGAAGCGTCCGATAAGGGAGTATCTTGAGGCACAGTTCGAGCGCAAGGAGCGGGTGGATGAGGATACGGGGAAGAGATACACGGCATCGGATTTCGAGCTGGACATGGCGGCTCTGGAGCCGGGAGAACGGATCCAGGCGACGATGAGGTTGCTTCGGTTTGTGACTCCGGAGATGAAGGCCGTGGAGATGGAGACGACGAGCACGGCAGAGACGGAGTCGCTGTCGGAGCGTCTGTCGGAGCTTGCCGGTGAGGAATGATTAAAAGATAAGGTGAGGGAGGATGATGGGATTGATATATTTGCGCATCAAACGTAAAGAGAATGAAGGAACTGACGCTAATTGTCGCGAAGGGCGACGTATATGACGAGGTTGCGCTGACGACGAGCTACACCGGCTCGAAGATGGGTGGCGATCCGGATGCCTACGAGCGGATCTACACGACGACTGCGGACCAGGCGCAGCTTAACCGCTTCTGGACGGAGTCGAGGGTGGCGGTCTGCGAGGCTCTGCGGAAATTTCTTGATGATGTCGAGGAGGATGAGACGGGGCTGAGGATAGTGCTTTCCCTGCCGTCGTCGTTTGACGACAGTCTGGGGGAGGCCATGCAGGAGGAGATGCGGAGTTTCTTCGTGATGAACATCACGGCGAAATGGTACGTCTTCACGAATAAGGGTGAGGCGGGACAGTATTCGCTTGATGCGGCCGCACATATGGAGGGATTGAGGCGGAAGGCGTGCTATAAGCGCAGGCCTGTGCGCCCGACCTACGACCGAAAATAATGTTGAACCATATAAACCACCACATTTATGGCAGAAAGCAAGAAGGAGCTCACGGTGAGACTCCACGTCAGGGAGATGATGTATGACATCACGAATAAGGCTTACCTGACAGGACGCGCGCGTGAGGCGGAGAAGACTAAGGATTATGAGGCTGCATCGAACATGCAGGCGAGTGAGGACGAGGAGGATTCGTCGCAGCTGCGACGCTCGATGGCGGCGCATTTCACTGCGCTGAAGAGTCTTCTCGGCGAGTATCTGAACGAGGACAAGACCACGACGGATAATCTCATCAATGAGGAGATCGACAAGGACACGACGCTTGAGCTATGTTTCCGCCTGCCGTCGAACTATAACAATGCGTCGGCGGACAGTCTTGGCAAGGGTATCCATTCGTATATCGTGCACATGACGCTCGGGGACTGGTTCACAATCACGAACAAGGCGGATGCGAAGGAATATTTCGAGCTGGCGCAGGTGAGTCTTGACAATGTGAAGAGGGCGCTTTATAAGCGATCGCGCCCGGTGAGACCGACGTATGCTTCCGGAGGAGGCGGCGCATGATCAAGGAATGCGGAGAAAAGGAGAAGGGGGAACGACGGTTTCTCCTTCTCTTCAAACTGAAGGAACTGCTCTATGACATAGGGAATATGGCATGGGTGGAGGGTCATATCCTGGAGAGCGAGAATCTTGAACTTCGGCATACGGTCCAGGATATAGTTCAGGATGGAAACAGGGACAGGGTTGCCCGAATATTGGATAAGGCGCATTGTATAGTGACGGAGGCCCTGTATCCATATACAAGCCGTGAGCTTTATCTGAAATGGAGGGATGACCGTCCGGAACGCCGGCATGTGTTTGGAATATTGCTTAGGGTGCCGGATGATTTTTCGCAGACGACGATGAATCTGATGGAGCATCTGGTGCATGAGTATATGGTGGCTGACGTGATGCAGGATTGGCTGACGATCACTCACGCGGATAAGGCTGCGGTATGGCTGGAGAAGCGTGAGGAGGCGTTGAGCCGACTGCGGAGCTGCGTGAATCTGCGGAGGGGTGGCCAGCGTGTCAGACGCCGTCTGTCGCCGTTCTGAGCATAAGGATATAACGGAGCCTTTCCCGGGAGGGAGTGTGACGGCTCTGTGTTTACTATCGGTTAGATTTATTTTTTTACAGGAATGCAGGAGCCGTGGGTCGTGAGATTCGCGGCTCTTTTCGCGCTTCGCGCTCTCACCGGGATCAGAACTGCTGCGCTGTGCAGACGTCTTCCCGGCTTATGGTGAGGGTTATTGTTTATATATTAAAAGGAGATTATGGAGTAAGTCACACTCACACCTATGTATGGGGCAATCCCTTTGGGAGTGCAGCCAAGACCTATGGACGGTCCGATATGCCATCGTTTTGGTTTGCCGGGAGGCTGCCTGATTGTCACGGTCCTGATTCTCGGGAATACAGATATGCTGTCAAGCCTGGGAGCATATCCGCTGACCCATGCGTGATAATCATCACCCTCATATTCCCTCTGCGTTATCGGAATCTCCACCGCCACACTGTCAATCTCCGGTGGAATATTTTCCTCGGCCATTTTGCATGAATCCGGAATAAATCCGGATGTGCTGTCTTTGGAGATGAAGACGGGGAGAAGCCTGATCTGGGTGCCGAGGGAGAGCTCCTGTCGTGGGGATGGGAGGGAATACGGCACCGTGTCGATGTATGTCACTGTATCAATCACCACATCCCCGACAGTTCCGGGAGGATATGCCTGTTGAGGGGTCTGACACTTGTGCAGGTAGGCTCCGGCAATGATGCTGAGGACAACCACTGCAATGATTCCAAGAAGATTCTTCATGATTTAAGGGAATTTATATGGTTGATGTAATCAATGATTCCGTTGACGTGAGCGAGTGCTATGCGCTGCTTGCTTCCAGTGAGGAGCCTCACCCCTTCGCGAGTGTCATGGAAAGCGCTCTCGGTCAACACTGCGGGACATTTCGTGTCGCGACAGATGGCGAGGTCCTGCTGAATGAATCGCTTCCCCGGCTTGTCGACCACGGCCCGGTTTCCCCTGAGCCCGGCTTCTATGGCCCTTGCCCAGATGGCATCGGCAAGCCTCTTTGATTTCTGCGAGGCGTTGAGTGCCACCTCGGCGACGAATCCGGACCACTCGCCGTCATGCCACTTGCCGTCGCAAGAGTTGGCATTGCTGTGGATTGACACGAGCATCACATCCTCCTTGCCGTATAGGTCGCATATCGTGTTGACGCGCTTCACGCGGCTGTCTGCGCCTTTGTTGATTGGGATGTCGTCACGCTCCGGCACAAGCAGACGTGCGTCATAACCCAACCGTGTAAGCTCGCGCACGATGATGTCTGCCAATTCGCGGCTCCATGCCCATTCCTGATACTTCCCGTCCGGCGAACACTTACCCTTCGTGTCGAATCCGTGACCGTTGTCTACTAAGATTATCATTATCCAAAAGTTTTTTGATTAAATATTCAGTGATTAAATATTCAGATGGTGTCGTATCCATAATTCCTCAATATCAGATTTAACCATCCTCTTCCGTTTTCTTAGCCGACACATCCTCCAGGCATTTGCCTATGTCGTGCCGACCGATAATCAGCTTCCAAAGATTCAGGATTTTTCCATAGCCGCGATACTCCGCATAATTGTTGATCACGCTGCTCAACTCATTGGCATAGACATAGATCACAATCGCTATCGACACCAGCGGGACACCCAACACCACACCGAAAGAGTGACGGCAGATGTATGCCACGAAAATCCATGTCACATAGTCAAGCATCTTGTTCATTGTCCTGCGGCGCATACGGCTGCCCCGGATCTGCTCCCCGCGTTTCCTTGCCGCAAGGATCCCGAAACGGAGGTCTGCCATAATAAGGGCAATCGCAAACATCGCCCACCATCCCATGACGCTCACGAAATCAGCGAGCGTAACCCGGATCAGATCCTGGATTCCAAATAAAATTTCCTCATTCATTTTCGTTTCAGTTTTTTTGGTAAAATTTCTATCTATACCGTCGCCCTCTCCTCGCAAATGAGAGGCATGCGCATCAGTATACCCTTCTGAAATAAGCGGTCACAGTGCCGGTGGTGTTCCAGGTCTTTCCCCCGTCATTTGAGACCTCTATTACTATTGATGACGTCGTGCCGTATGGAATCAATGCATTTGCCTGTGCGTAGAGTGTCGTCTTTGACTTCGCCGCCATCGCCCAACTGTTTTTTTCGGGACTTGCGGCGGGCTGGTCGGATATTTTCAGGGGTATGGGCTTAGACCTCGAGTAGTCATCTTCAGATATGTATCCCATGTTCTGCGGGATCCGGTCGAATGAGCCATAGGCAGTCGCACGCAATATTATGTGTCCGGATGCCTTCTGCATCTGGCTGTCGAGATAAGCCGTGCTGTTGGCGTTGTTGTCAAACCTCACCTTGAAGCGCAGCGAATCCGAGGATATCCTCGTCTCGGCAGAGGGGAAGTTGGCGTAGGCGGTAGACGTGGTGAGCGCGTATTGGAGCATGTTGGCGATGTATGGGGAAGCTTTCGTGACGGTTATCTTCGTGACGCATCTCTGGGCGGAGAGGCTGTAGGGGGCGATGAACGCCGCGCCGTTTGCCGCCGCGTAGGCGTTGGCAGGGGTAATCTGATAGTAGCTACCCTTGTCGGTCTTTGTCGCCGAGGACTTCACGCGGTTGAACCCCACGCAGGCGATGAAGTTGTAGTTGTTGGCAGTCAGTCCGCCCAGTGTCTCAATGACGGAGAGCGGCACCTCGATGCGCAGCCCCATACCCGTGGTGGCATACAGGGTGGTCTTCGGCGCGAAGACCGCGAATGGCACCTTGGTCGAGAAGTCGCCCCCGGTGACGGATTCATAGTCGGCGGTCTTATACAGCTCCACGACGAAGTAATACTCGTTGGGCTCGGGGATTAGATATCTGAACATCCACCCGACGGAGTCAGCCGGGATTAGGGCGTAGAACGGCACGTTGACGTCGTCATATCTGTTGACTGACATTGTTGCCGGCTTCGCGTTGATGCCCGCGGCGGCGCCCGCCACACCCGCGTCAAGGAACTGAGCGTTGTTGTGGCGGTATCCGTCGAAATCGGCGAGACGGCTGTAGTCAGTGCCGGCGACAGGCGGACGATATATGAAGTTGGAATGATTGCCGCCGCTCATGGCGACCACATCATAGCACAGCTGTATCAGGTTTCCCGTCGCTTTCCTGCAGTAGTTCTGCTCGGCGGTGTTCATGGGGTATTCCATTCCCCAGTATATCGGCTTGCCTGCCGCCTGCCCACGATTGCCGGCATAGATGCCCGTCTTGTCGGTGGCATTGCCGGGCGTTGTGCCGGTGCCGGGGTCGAAGTCCGTGCCGAACGGGTTGGTGCCCCTGACGGGCTTGCACCGGCTCCATTTGCAGATCTTGCCGTGGGAGTTGCCGCACAGATATGCAAGGTCATAGGCACCGTCGCTCTGCGCGGTGCCCAGACCTAAGAGGGAATACATCTCCGCGATCGTGATGGGGGCGGAGACCAGTCCGTTGCTCACGCTCATCTCTGCTGATTGGTGAAATAGTTTGTGAGCATGCCGAGGAACTGGATGCGCTCCTGCTCGAAGCAGCCAGCGGCATGGGATATTGTGATAGTGCCCTCCGTGCCGACGACGTCCACGATGTCGTCAAGCTCCTTGCGCGTCATGGGCTGGATCTCGACTTCCGTTGTGACTTGCGCCTGCTTGCGGCGCACATCGGAATATGCCTCGGTGAGCCCGTCCACAATCTTGTCGAACTCTTTGTCATATTCGTTGCCCTTGGATTTGGCTTCCTCATGCGCCTGTATCCTGGAGTCGAAGTCACTGTACTTCTCGTCTTTCTTGAGCTCATCGAGGGCTTTCCTGCATGCCTCCTCGTATTCCTCCATCTTGCGCTGATGCGCGAGACGGTGCAGCAGGATTGTGGTGACGGTGGATGCGGGCATCTTTCGCCCTTCCATCACGGTTGGGATGTTGGAGAGGATCTGATTGCTGATGAAGATCTCGTTGTAGGTCGCTTTCATTGTCTGATGATGTTTTTTAGGATATTGTTATAATGATGCCGTATTGATTGAGCCGCCCTTGACGGACTCGCTCACGTTGTTGACGAACGCGATGACCGCGGATAGGATTTCAGGCTGAGTGTCGTTCTCCACGTTCTGGAAGTTGATGGAGAGGTTCTTGGAAAGGTTCCCCGCGTCATATCCGCTGAATGATGCGAGGTTCACGCCTTCCGCTGCCACGGAGCCGACGATGTTGCCCGCTGAGTTTCCTGTCACGTCTACATTGCCCGTGATGTCATACGCCCTTGCCGGGTCGTTGGAGTTGTCAACAGTCAGGTTGGCACTGTTGATCCCTTTCAATGTCAATTTGTCATTCATAATTAAAAAGAGTTTAAAACATTTTTTGATATATTTCAGGAATCTCTGGATGTCAAAGATTGCCTGTGGAAATTAATTCCTTCAGTTTTCTGTTTTCCCTTTCAAGGGCAGCGACCCTGCCTTTGAGGTCAAGGGTTTCCTTGGCCACGGATATCACGGACAGGAGAGCCGCCTTGCCGTAGTCGAGGGAGAGGGAGTCGCCACCCTCCACGACCTGCGGGAGTATGCGCTGCCAATACTGCGCGGAAGAGCCGACGTGGATGCCCCTGTCGGGGCGGTCGTTCCATACATGACGGAATGAGGGCGCCTTTGCGATGTCATCCAATCGGAGGGAGAGCTGGCTCACGACGGTCTTGTGGCGCATGTCGGAAAGACAGGTTACGCCTCCGGAGCAGACGAACCCACCCGATTGTGTGATCTCGGCAGTGATTGACGCGGTGCGGAACTTGATGCCCTTGTAGCCGTTGAGGTGAACGTAGTTGTCGGCGGCGAAGGTGAGTCCGTACCAATATGTCGAGCCTGTCTTGTCGTCGGGATATTGGGTGATTCCTCCACCACTACCGACCTGCATAAATGAGGCAAAAACTTTTCCGAAGAACCTTCCGTCGCCCGTGTGTGAAATTGAAGCCACGTTGCCACCGGTCTTATGTCGGAAAATCCAACCGCGTTTTGCCGCATTGGTTCCCCCGTCCATTGTGAAGTATGTCGCCCAATCTCCGGTTATTCCTCCATGAGTGCCGAATGTCGCGGTCTTTCCGAAGAGTATGCCATACGACTGGATATTGTTGACACCGTTGTATAGGGATATGCCGTCGCCTATTCCGGTGTTTGTCCTCACGGCGAGTTTTGTGGAGGAGAGGTTGCCGTCCTTGTCGACGGAGAACTCGGAGTTTGCACCGCATTGCAGCTTGCCGTCGGAGCGGATGGTTCCACCCGCCGTATAGAATGCCTTGCCGTTGTATGTGCGCACCCATGTTGCGTCTGCCATGTAGATGCCTCCTCCATGTGTGTCGGATTTCCATCCGACATTACCCGTGGTGCCTATCCAACCGTTTGCGTGTATCGCACCATTCACGTCAAGTTTTGTGGTGGGTGCGGTTGTTCCAATACCAACGTTTTTGTTACCAAGGATTGCTATTGCAGGAGAATCGTATGTGCCGCCATAATACGTCCACTTCAACGCATCATTTACAGCGTATGATCCACACACACGAGCCAATACGGTCGTTGCGTCAGAGGCACACGCCACCATACCGAATGCCGAGGATGAGTCATGAATCAGTGTGACACCCTGCCCAGAAAATCTGACTTTTCTGTTCCCGCTGGTGGCTTGCAGGTATGTGCCCGAAACAGCTAACGTGAGGTTTCCTGCATTAGTTATCCTTGCAAGCTCCGTGCGGGATGATGCATTGGCACCTTTGTAGAACCCGATCACACCCGTTTCTGATGCACCGAGCCACAGATTGTTGCTGTTGCCCGAATGAATCATGTTGGCATATAGGGATGCTGCGTTTGTCGCTGCGCTTCCAATGTTGCTTGCATCCTTTGATGTAAAGGCGATGCTGCCCACAGATGACAATGTGCCCGTTACGTTTGCAGTGCCGTTGAACGACTGACCCCACAATGTGCGGGCGGTTACAAGTTTGGTAGCACTCGCCACGTTGTCGGTGGTGAGCGCATCGTTGCGGGTTATCAGGGCGGGCTGTGTCGTGGTTGGGGCGATGGATTGGCTGCTGACGGTGTAGGATGCGGTGCGCAGTGTGGGGATGATGAACCGGCTTGTGTAGAAGTTGTACTTCGCACCGCCGCGTACATAGACGTATTCCGTGGATGAGTTATCTAACTGCCCCACTCCGCACACCACGGCATGACCGCTTGCTCCTGCGCCCAAGTAGGACATGTGTACAACGCGGCTGATGGCAGTCCATCCCCATGACCGTCCGTTGACGGTGTAGTCAAGGACGACAGCCATCTTCTTGTCATCGCGGGTATTCCATGCTCCGGTTGCATCGGTTTGTCCCTCAATCCTTATGCGCGTCTGCAATGAGTTGCCGATAGCCATTGTGACGGGGTACCATGTGTTTGCGTCGAGTGCTGTCGCGTCAATGGTGGTCTTGCAGTAGCTTTCGAAGGATTCCTTGTGGTAGTTGTCGAGACGGTCGGCGTTGAGGTTGTCGCAGAGTGTCGTGGAGGTCACGTTGAATGGCTTCGTGCCTGTCGCGACAGAGGAGGTGATCTGCCCGGAGAAGTTGCCGAGTACGGAGTATACGTTCTTCCAGCGATGTCCCGATTCGCCGAGGTCTACAAGGTTCGTGGTGCCGGGATTCAGCTTGTTTGCCTGTATGATGAGGTCGCAGTTGGCAGCGGTTCCTGCCGCCTTTCCGTTGGTGACAAATCCCAATGTACCGCCTGCTGCGGTTGCAGCGATGTAGTTGTATCCTGCACGTCCAAATCCGAGGTGCTTGACGGCATTGTCAATGTTTATCTGCAACGCCCCTGTCATGGTGTCGCCCGCTTTCTTGACGTATGTGGAGGCGGCGGTCGCAGCAGTGATGCCATCCGTTATACCATAACCCGATAGAGTCGTAGGCTTGCTCGTGATTGCAGTCCAGGCCATCGAGGTGGGGATGTCGGAAGTCCACGCAACGGTTTTCCACGGAGTCCATGAATTGGCTGTTCCGTCGCGCTGACTGCGGTATAACACGCGACCTGTATCTGTGTTGGTTGTCATCCATCCTAAAAGCAGTTCGCCGCCGCCGTTTGAGACACCACCTTGCACCTTTATCAGATTGCCATAAGTTACGGGATAACCATTGTTATAAACCTCGTACATACGAAGTCCCGGCGTCCCTTTTGTGGTTCCCGATTGCGCTGTGAGTCTGCCAAGACTATTGATGTGATCAAGCGACTGGTGGCTCGTGAGGAATGTCGCGCCCTTGGTCACGGTGATTGCGGTGCCGTTCTTGGCTATCGCGGTCACTGCGTTGCCGCTACCCGTTGTTGTTACGGACAATGCGCTGCCACCTTCAAGACTCTTGACCCTTGTGTGCAGGTCGTAGCCGAGGTTCGCTCCAAGTGCATCGTTGGTGGTTGACGGCGGAGCGGACGTCCCCCATGCTCTCATCAATCCGAATGATGAGCCGCCGCTTCCGCTTGCAGAACCGGAACCCAACGCGCTGACACCTCCCGTGGAGTAGAAGTTCCTGTCAACTTTCAGAGCGTTGTTTGCGGAATCCCAAGATATTGTCGCATCGCCTATCTTGATGCCAGATGCGGACGCGGTTATCAGACCTGTCACGCCCAATGTGCCACTGACATGAAGTTTGTATGATGGGGATGTCGTCCCCACGCCGACATTTCCGCCGTGCACAACATACAGAGCCGAGTTGCCGATGTAGACATTGCCCGATTTATTGTTGATGCGGAAGGGTCTTAGTGCATTATACGTTCCACCTGCATCATCCTTTGCGGTGAGCATGAAATATGTGTTTGCGCCGTCCTGCCGGATGAAGAATCCGTAGCTGCCGTATTTGGCGCGGAATGCGTTGGCGGACGTGGAAACCACCTCGCCTGTGAAGTTGCCACCGGTGGCGTAGAGTGTAGCCCAACGCGCAGTGGCACTACCGAGGGTCAGCTTTGTCGTCGCGGCATCGTAAGGCTTGAATGCGGAGGCGTTTAATATCACGGATTTTGTATCGTCATCGTTGGCTTTCAGTGCGATGTTTGCAGTGCTATGGAGTGTGAGCGCACCGTTGGCTTTTATTGTCATGGCAGCGGAACCAGTGATATTCCCGACACTTGTGAGGTTGCCCGTGACATTTGCAGTGCCATCAAATGATTTGCCCCACAGGGTGCGTGCGGTCTGCAATTTCGAGGCGGAAGCCACGTTGTCGGTGGTCTTGGCAAGTCTTGCCCAATTCTTTTGCCAACCTTTTTCACTATCACGAGTTCTGAACCAAAGAATCCCGCTCTCGGTTGTATTGTGCTGAACATCCCACATCAACTGAAGAGATAGATTATTGTTTAATCCACCATTTCTTCCAATTGTTAACAGACTTCCGAAACTCCATCCTGAAGGAATATTCGTAATCTTTCTTCCATTAGACCCATAATCAGAATACATGGCGTATGCCGGATCGTTACAATCCCATTCGCTACTCGATAAGTAATTAAAATACTTTGCCGTGACATTACCGTTATGCACACCGTCCAACATGTCGGCATTAAGGTTGGTGTTGACCGTACCGTTGCTTATCGGAGCGTTCCCGTTTGCGTTGCCGAACGTGTATGTCCCTGCTGTGATTGTGCCAGCGTTCATATACACGGGACGGTTTGCCGCACCCACCGTGGAAGACGATGCGGTGGCAGTTCCCGAACTAAGATATATCGGTTTCACCCCACTTCCGACGGTGGCGGAGCCGAGTTTTGAAGCCACGTCCGCAGTTCCCTTGAACGTTGCATCAACAAAACGGCTGATCCGTGTACTTGCCGACAATAATGTGAATGTGGTGTCCGTCGGTGTGGAAGTGTTTCCCGTCCAATCTATCGTAGCCTGCAATGCGAAGAGATTTAGGTTGTATGTCACATACTGACCTTTCAGTATAAGATACACCTGTCCTGCGGCATTGACACCGATGTCCCACGTGGCTGAGGATTGGTTAGTCACAAATCCTCTTATGCCTATACCGTTACGTCTGCCGGCATATATGTCGATCACTGCCTTTTCGGTTCCTCCGAAGCCGCCTATGTCACCCGTTATGTGTAGCGAGTCAAAGGTGGAATTGGATGATGTGGGCAGTGTGCCGAGAAGTATGTATTTTGTTCCTGTTTCAAGAGTCCTACCGGAGCATACACGGGTGAATCGGGATGCGTGAAGACCGTCCAACAAATCTGCATTGAGATTCGTCACAAGATTGGTGTTTGCCATCGAGCCCCCCGAAAGTTTCAGATAGAGGGCATCCGTCTTACCCTTGATGTAGTTCCAAACAAACGTTGCCTTCCTACGGTAATAGTTGTTGCCGGCAGGTGTTGACGCATGGGATGTCACAAACAGGGTGGAGTCTGTGACGTTGGAATCCCCCTCCGTCAGCTTGTTGATTAGCGCGGTGACACCGGGAGCGGTGCCGTTGGTGCCGTCGGTCTTTATATAGGATGCCAACAGCGTCTTGTCTGCCTTGTTGGTGTATAGATCGTAGCCTAATTTCGCAGAGAGGACGTGGAGCGACTTGTCTGCGGTGTAGTCAGTCCACCCGTCCAAGCGGGAGTAGGAACTTCCCGAACCGCTGCCCGACACATTGCCGTTGCCGAGGGCGGAGACGCCTCCCGTGGAATATATGCCCGTATTAAACTTCAATGCCTTGCTTGCGGAATCCCATGTGATTGTGCAGTCTCCTATCCTCACGCTTGCCAGGGTTGCCTGCCCTGTCGTGCGCAGTGTGCCCGTCACGTCAAGATTATAGGCGGGAGCGGTCTGTCCAATACCGACGTTACCGTTTGTATGCACCGATATTTTCTCGGTGCCGGCGACGCAGATGCGCAGGTTGTAGCCGCTATCCGTATCTATGTATCGCAGATAGGCACGCTCATATACCTTTGTGGAGGTGCCTATGGTCGATGCATGGGTAGTGGTGGGGATGATGTTGCCTGTGCCTGTAATGTCGCCGCTGACGTTCGCCGTGCCGTTGAACGACTGCCCCCACAGGGTGCGGGCGGTCTGGAGCTTCGTGGCGGTGGATATATTGCCATAAAGATTTACTCCGGATGTGTCATACACCACGGAGAGACCCGCGGCCGTGCCGTCGGATTCACACGGCACGGAAATGAACTCGGAAAGAAGATTTGCCTTATATCCGACAAAATAGTGGTTGCGTCCGCTCCCTGTCTTGTAGAGCGCGATATAATACTTGCCGTTGTATGACACTACCCTCGGGCGCAGATATGTGGTGTCGTCCGTGATCATCTTGCGGTAGGTGCGGTTATAGCAGCACATCGCTATGATTTTCTGAACCACAGTGCCTGCCATGTTGCCTCCACGCTGACCATACATATAGCCGATGATGCCCGCGTCAGATCCACCGTCGCCCTCGGTCTTGTTGTACCATGTGGTCACGTCGGCGATAAGCAGGTAGCTCGGCTTGCCGCCGTTGTCTGAAACGCCGAAACTCATGTAATGATAGTTGCCCACCGCCTTCGGTGTGACCGCCTTTGTCGTGCCTCCGATCGTGATTGAGAGCTGGTCAGAGGCATTGTTCGTGAAGGCAGTGAACAATCCGCCTGCGTGTATCCCGTCCAGGAGGTCGGCATCAAGGCCGCTGCCGGAGCCGTCAACGGTCTTCAGCTTCGCCAGCACATCCGCTGCCGTGTAGGATGACTTGGGCAGGGCATAGGTGGAGTAGTTGCCGGAATCAAGCACATTGTATGTCCCGCTGTTTCCTGTCCCGACAGTGAGATGTCCCGTCTTGCTTCTAAGGTGGGTCGCCGCCGTGGACGTTGCCCCGACGCTCCCTATGACGGTGCGCGTGCCGTCAAAAAACAGTATTCCTCCGGATGTCTCGTTCTTACCATATATGTATGATCCTTGCGGAATCACGATTGAATTGGAGAACGTCTTCTGTCCGGATATTGTCTGCGCTCCATTCAGATTCACATAATTCGCGAGTGATTGGTGGCTCGTCAGGAACGTCGTCCCCTTGGTCACGGTGATTGCGGTGCCGCTCTTGGCTATCGCGGTCACTGCGTTGC